>ERZ1292630.1378-Hain-H41-02um-R3-1378-length-23973-cov-5_pt1 | contig 23973 bp, 18 predicted proteins | sample MGYA00564408_ERZ1292630 | MGnify/ENA primary metagenome ERZ1292630 (study PRJEB36523, sample SAMEA6512641) | groundwater metagenome | collected 2019-01-08 | study: AquaDiva: Metagenomics assemblies of 32 groundwater samples
CGAATGTCTCGCGCACGCGCGGATCGGCGACGAGACCCGCAAACAGGCCGAGGCGATGTTGGCCGAAGTTCGGCGGAATCCGTCCGCAAAACCGTAGCCGCCGGCGCGATGATTCGCGGTGTTGACGCATTGCAGGAGAGAATGGTGGTTCGAAGACTGATTTCATTGACGGGATTGCTGGCCTTGGCGACGGTCCTGATGTTTCCTGCGTCCGCGTGGCCGCAAACCGGCGGCGCGGCGGAAAGTACGACGGCGGACAACCTGAAGTATTTCGACTTCTTCGTGGTGAAGGGCGGGTGGATCGCCTACATCATCATTATGCTGTCGGTCGTGGCCATGGCGCTGACGATCGAACACTGTATTTCGATCCGACGTGCGACGATCGTTCCGCCGGCGGCAGCGGGCCAGCTACGATCCATGATCGAAGAGAAGCGCTACGTGGAAGCCCTGCAGTTCGCGGCGGAAGAACCGAGCATGATCGGACACGTCGTCATGGCGGCGCTGCGGGATTCGCCCAACGGCTTTGCGGCCATGGAACGGGCGATGGACGAGTGTCTCGAGGAGCGGTCGGCGAAGTTGTTCAGGAAGATCGAGTATCTGAACATCATCGGAGCCGTATCGCCGATGCTCGGATTGTTCGGAACGGTCGTGGGGATGATTATGCTATTCGCGGAGATTCACGCGGCCGATGCTTTCCCGCGGGCGCAGACAGTGGCGGACAACGTGGCCGTCGCTCTGGTCACGACGTTTTGGGGGCTCGCGGTGGCGATTCCGTCGCTGAGCGTTTATGCGGTCTTTCGCAACCGGATCGACGTTTTGGTGTCGGAATGCGCGTTGGAGTCCGACCGCATCCTCAGCGTGTTCAAACCGACGGCTTCGAGGGCGTCAGCGGAGGAGGCGTTGACGGCTACCGTCGCGGAGGAACGTCATGCGATACCGACGTAAGCGGTCGCGGACTTCGTCGACGCTGGGGTTCTCGGCGACGCCGCTGATCGATCTCATCTTCACACTATCGATTTTTTACATGCTTATCAGCCGGTTCTCGACGGACGAGCAGACGCCGATGGACCTTCCGCGACCGCATCAAAGCCAGGCGGTCGTGCCCAAGATGCCCGACCGTGCGGTGATTAACTGCCGACCGGTGGACGGGGGCGACCTCGCGGGACACGGCGTCGTCTACAGCGTCGGTCCCAATCGTCCCGAACCGCTTGCGGTGATTTCGGACCGCCTCGCGGCTTGGAAGCGGGAAACACCCGAGCTAAAAGTCGTCATCCGCGCCGACCGGCGGATTCCATACGCGCGTGTTCGGGCGGTCATGCGGATGCTGGCTGAGAACGCAGTACCCGTGCTTAACGTGGCTGCTCTCGTTGGAGAGGGGGAATAGCATGGCGGCGTCGGCGTCCGAGACGGTTTGTGCTGCGTCGTCCGCGCCCGAAGGCTCGGCCTTGCCGCCGCGTCCGCGCCGCCGGCGTCAGCGACCGGAGCCGCAATCGATAGGACTGACGCTGGCGCCGATGATCGACATGTCCTTCACCTTTCTGATTTTCTTTGTCGTGACGACGCGATTCATGCTTCCGGAAGGCGTACTCACTTCGATGATGCCGCGGCAGGGGAGCGCGGCTGCGGCGGTGGCGCTGCCGTTCAGCCCGATCGTGGTGCGCATCGGGCAGACCGGTCCCGGCGACGAGGACTACACGATTCGCGTGGACCGCTTCGCGAACGCACCCGCGCGCTTCGCCGATCTCCCGGAGTTTTTACGTGGGATTCAATCCGAGCCGGGCTTCGATAAGGATACGCCGGTGGTGATCGTCGCGGACGACGACGTTCGCTGGGATCACGTGGTGAGTTGTTGGAACGCGGCGCTTCTGGCGGGGTGCAAAAACATTGCTTTCGCCGCCCCTTAATCCAGTGCAGGATTCACCGTATATTCCATCCGAACCCGGAGCGCAAGCGACGGGCCAGTTGCGACGACACGCGTCGGCGCGAATGGCGTTGGGAATCGTTTGTTTCGTGTGTGTTCCTGCGGGGCGCGTTTTCTCCCAGGCGACGCGCGCGCCGACACCCCAGGCCGACCTCTCCGCCGAAGAATCGCGCCTGAGCACAGCCTTGTTTCGCGAAGGCCTCAAGAAGCGCGGCCTAACCGATCTGCTCGAGCTTCATCTGAAGGAGTTTCCACCCACCAGTCCATCGGCGGTGTTACTGATGACCCGCGAGGTCAAGCTCGCCGCGTTCGCCGACAAGACGCGTTCGATGGACGAACGCCGGTCGGCCATCGCGGACGCCAACCGCATCCTCGAACAGCTCGTCTCCGAGAACCCGGACGACCCGCGACGCTTCGACTGGCGGATGACGCTGGCCCATTCGCTGCTGTACGAGGAGGGCGAGTCGTACGCGACCAACATCCTTTACTTCGGCGGCAGCGAAGCGGATCGACGCGACCTCGCCCCGCTTACGCGGCGAGCCGTGGCCGCGTTGCGCGCTCTCGTGTGCGACGTCGCCGGCGAATACGAGCGGATCGACAAACTCTCCGCGCAGGAGTTCGAGAAGATCGAGAACACGGGGATGATTGAGCAGCTCGACCGCCTCGATCCGACGGCCAACTACCTCCTGCTGTGGGCGCTGTTCCACGACTGCCTTCCGCGACCCGACGACGATCCGGTCCGCGCAAGGCAGCTCAACGAAGTGCTGGCGACGCTCGCGTCCAAGCCGGAATTTCTCCAGATGCCGCAGGAACGAAGTCACATTCAGATTCCGGCGATGCTGCTGGCGGGGATGTCGGCCCGGCGTCTCAACGACTTTTCGGCAGCCCGACAACACCTCGATCGGGCGGCGAGCGCGGCCGAGCGACTCGCCGACGCGGCCGAGCACGAAAGCGTCCAATGGGCGATCACCCTGGCGGCGATCGAGAGCGCCCGCGCGGCCCGCGATGACGGTCGCTTTGATGCGGCGCTGGCGGAAGTGTCGCGGCTTGGGGCGATGCGGGCGGCGAAGGGGGCGGAGAACCACGGCGTTCGGGTGGCCGCGACGCTGCTGGAGCGCTCGATCCTGACGGCGCGGGCCGCGGCGGCGGAAAAGGCGGGACGACCCAATGACGCGCGGAAGGACCGCGAGGACGCCTGGCGGGCGCTGGCGACGCTCGCCGCCGCCGAACCGGACCAGCGCGACGCGCTCTATGCAACGCTCTACAAAATGATAAGCGGCGAGGATGACGCCGCCCGCCTGCGCGACCCGGTGGAGACGTGCGCGCTGATCGCGGGCCTGCTTCGCGACGCGGCGCGCGATGACCGGAAAACGCCGCGACTCCTGGAACAGGCAATCGCGGCAGCCGAACAATTTCTCGCCGGGGCGAGCGGCGCGGCGAAGGCGATGGCGCCGGAGGTGCTCTACAATCTGGCGGTCGCGAACTACCGCCGCGGCGATGTGGCGGCGGCCGCGGTGCGGATGCTCGAGGTCGCCAAGGGGTATCCGAACTTCGGCGATGCCGGGCAGGCGGCGGTTATCGCGGTGCAACTGTCGGGCGATCTCTACGCCGACCCCGCGAAACGCACGCCGGAAACGCCGAAGCTGTACCGAGAGTCGCTTGAGACACTGGTAAACAACTACGCGAACACGGAAGCGTCGCATTACTGGCGATTCTACTACGCTCAATTATTGGAGGAGTTGGGCGACGACGATCTCGCCGCGACCGAATACGCCCGGGTCGATCGCGAACACGAGCATTACGTCGAGGGTGCGTTCGGGCAATTGCGGGCGCTGGCCCGAGCCTCGAGAAAGCGTGCCGAGCAGCGTCCGACCGAGGCCGTGGAGTTGATTCGCCGGGCCGATGCGGTCAATTCGACTTTTCGCGAGTTCGTCGCCCTGGGCGGGGCGGCGCTGGCCCGCAAACCCGGTCCCGAACGGGCGGCGGAGATGGCGCATCTTCTGGCGGAGTCGCGGGTGTTGGTCGCCGAGACCGCCGCTCTTCCCGGAGTCGATCGTCCGCAATCGGCGATCGAGGCGCTGGCGGATTTCGAGCAGGCTTTTCCCGGCTCGCAGGCGACACTGGCAAGTCGCCTATGGCGGGTGCGCCTTCAGGCGTTCGAGGCGCTTGGCCGGCTCGACGAAGCCGCGCAGGCTGTGCCCGCCTACGTCGCCGCCGATTCGCGAAACGCCGGGCCGACGCTTCAGTCGCTGTACACGGCGATGGCGCTCGAAGCGGATCGGCTGCGTTCGACCGGAGACGAAGCCGGCGCCGGGCGACGGGCCGATGTCGCTCTGCTTCTCGCCCAACAACTCGCGCAGTGGTCGGAGCGGTCGGATGTCGAAATCGCACCGGCGCAGCGGCGGGAGCTGGCGGTGCAGCTTGCCGAAGCCCACTTGAATGCAGGCCGGTTCGCGGAAGCGCATGAACTATTCGAACGGGAGGTGCCGGCCTCTGAGATTTCATATCTCAAAGCTGAGATTTCAAAGCTGGACGCGACGGGCATCCGCCTCATCGCCGGTCATGCAGAGTCGCTGTTCCGCCTTGGCGAGTTTGCGAAAGCTCTTCCGGAGTTTAACCGGCTCGCGACGGGTCTGCCCGCCAATGAAGCGATGCGCTGGAAATCGCTGCTGCGCGACCTGGAATGCCGGACGCAGCTTGGCGAACCCCCCGACGGCATCTTAAAAGTCATCGCCCAGCAGCGGCGGCTCTATCCCGAAATGGGAAAACCTCCCCCCTTGCCAAGGGGGGACAAAGGGGGGTTGGACCTCGCAGCCGGCTTCGACCGCGTCGAGCGCGAGAACAGCCGCCGCCGCGACGGCGCTCCATAAGTGTCATATCGTGGCACTACGAATGGACTCAAGCAGCCGTTCGTGCATGACCGGACCGGCCGCGAGGAAGGGAATGTCGCGCTGCGGATCGGCGTCGAGCCGAAACGGAAGCAGGTCGCCGCCGAAGGGATCGGTGATCCGCCCGCCGGCCTCCGCCACGAGCAGCGCCCCGGCGGCCACATCCCAGAGCTTCGCCTGCCTGCCGAACGCGCCCGCCATCGACCCCGCCGCCACCAACGCGAGGTGTACGGTGATCGCGCCGAGGTTGCGACAGATGAACCCCTTCGTCCCCAACCAGTTCCGCGTGACTTCCAGGGAAAGCGCGTCCTTGGTCGATGGAATCCCCAGCAAGTAATCGCCGTGCCGCGGCGGATCGTCGACGTGAATCCGGCGCCCGTTCAGATACGCTCCGCCGCCCGCACCGGCTGAGAACAGCAGCCGCTGGTTGTGCTCGTAGACCACCGCCGCGACGGGCTGACCGCGCTCCAGAACGGCGATCGACGTCGCGAAACACGGCAACCCCGATACGTAGTTGCGCGTGCCATCGAGGGGATCGACGACCCAGCAGAAGCGGGCGGCGCTCACATCGGCGTGCGCGCCGGCGGCGCCAACCCCCCCGATCCCCCCCTTTGCAAGGGGGGGGGGCAATGCCTCCTCCGCGCAGACGGCGTGATCCGGGAAGAACTCGGAGAGGGCGCGAAGAATCCGCGCCTGGATCGCGTGGTCCGTGGTCGTGACGACCGTGTCATCACTTTTCCGTGAGGCGTGCGCGTCGTTGATCCGGGCGATGGAAACTTCCCCCGCCTCCCGCGCCAGGCGAGACGCCAATTCGAGAAAGTCCTGAACCCTCGACCCGTCCATACCCATGATCTTACCTTGACCTTACGTTCCGAGCTGCATGGCGACTGCACGAATCGCAGCCCGCCGTCGTTCGGCGGCAACAGAATCTCATCAGGTCGGACTGACCGTCCTGACGCGCCGCCCACAAGGGGCGACGCTACAACGACTTGCATTCTTTGCGGACGCGCGATGAATAATCCCGTCTACAGCCTATTTGGGGTTGGCACGGCGGAGGAATGGGTTGTAATCTATAGGTTGGCGGACCTTGAGGGTTGGTCTTGGGTGGCCCGGCCGAGCCGGCAGGTCGGGCCTCAACTCGGTCGTCCCTCAGAATCGGATCGCAACCTGCCGACCCTGATGGGCGTCTGATGTACGCCGGTGAATGAAAGGTAGTGTCACGATGGGCCTCGCGTTCCATCGAAAACATCTTCACCTCGACTCGCACGATCCGCTCTGGCTTTGGTTGGCGGCGTTGGCGGCGTTTATCCTGGCGGCCCTGTGGGCCAAGCCGATCGGATGACCGCTTCGGGCTGCGTGCGGGGGTCGCCGGGGCTACGGTCCGAACATTCTGAAGTTTCCGAGTCGATATCGGAATCGGTGTGCCATTGTGTCGCTCCCGCTCCGATTGCCGAACACTCGGACGCTCGGCGACGTTGACAGGGCGATGGCTGCGACGATGATCCGAGCGCATGTCGCAAACCCGATGGCGCATCGTGTTCGCCGAGCCGTTCGCCGAGCAGGCCGTCTCGCAAATGCGCGAAATCGGCGACATCCGCGAACTTACCCGTTGCGATGAATCGTATCTCATGGAGGCCGTCGCCGATTGCGACGCGCTGCTCGTCCGCACGGCGAGCCGGGTCACGCGCCGTGTGCTGGAGGCTGCGCCGCGCCTGCGCGTCATCGGTCGCGGCGGCGTGGGGCTGGACAACGTCGATCTCGACGCCGCGCGCGAGCGGGGCGTCACGGTGGTCTACACGCCCGGGACCGCGACGGACGCGGTCGCGGATTTGACGTTCGGACTGATGCTCTCGCTGGTGTGGGACTTGCGGGGGTGCGACGCGGGCGTTCGGGACGAACGATTCGCGGCGGTGCGTGCCGCCGTGCGTCCGCGGGAGCTCTCGGCGCTTACGCTGGGCATCGTCGGACTGGGGCGGATCGGACAGGCCGTCGCCCGCCGCGCCGCCCACGGATTCGGCATGCGCGTGCTGTACAACGACCTTGTCGATCCGGGACCGCTCGATTTCCCCGCGACGCCCGTGGACAAGGACCGCGTGTTCGCCGAGTCGGACATTGTAAGCCTTCATGTGCCGCTGACCGAGGCCACGCGCGGACTGGTTCGGGAGGCCGCGCTGGCCCGCTTCAAACCGGGCGCGTTCCTCATCAACACCTCGCGCGGGGCGGTGGTGGACGGACACGCGCTGGACCGGGCATTGCGGTCGGGCCGATTGGGCGGCGCCGGGCTGGACGTTTTTGACCCCGAACCGCTGCCCGCCGATCACCCGCTCCTGTCGGCCCCGAACACCGTGTTTACACCGCACGTGGGGGCACGGACGGCGCTTGCCCAGGCGCGGATCAACGGCGTGGTCGAGGATGTCATTCGCGTGTTGCGGGGCTTGGCGGCGCTGTATCCGGCATGACGACGATGGCGATGTCCGACGGGCCGTTCAAGCCCACGATACTCCAGGTTGTACGGGGTCCGTGACAGTTCCGGCGGGGAACGGGCGCGTTTATCAGAACCCCAAACGCGAGCGCGGGGTATTGTTGCACCACATTTCCAGAACGTCTGGCCCGTCGCTGGCGCTCCGGGTTCGGATGAAGCGCTTCAGCGGGGAAGCCCGACGGGGTCACGAAGCGCCAGCGGCGGGGCGAGGATTTCGCTCAGCACGATCGCATCTTGAATCGAAATCCGGTCGAGCAAATCCGCCTGGGGCGTGATTTCGGATTCTCCCGGCACGTCGCCTCGATTAAAGGCTTCAATGTGCGTTTCGACGTGGCCGAGACGTCGATCGGTATCTCTGCTCAGTTGTTGTTCGCTTTCCGTCATTCGTGCGGTTTCACGTTCGGCCCCGGTCCGCTTTTCCGCGAGTTGTTTGGCTTTCAGTTGTTCGCGCTCGGCGATCGTCGTCGGCCGGGTTGGTTGGTGCGTGCGCGGCGTTTTTCTCGCGCGATCGGCGGGGGACGATGAGGGGTGTACGCGGACCGGGGGCGCGGGCGGCGACGCCTTTCGTTCGATCTTCACGCCCGTCGCGCGTTCGAGGATGACTTCAAGGACGCGATCCATGGTTGGCGCATCGCCCGAAGACGTCTGGATTCGCTCCAGCACACGTCGGACGCTTGGAGGAAACGGCGACGCCAATGGGGGGACGCTTGCTTCACCAGGAGCGGGACGAGGCGGCAGCGGCCTGGCGACTTCGAGCGGCGGGCGAGTCGAAGATTTTGGAGAAACGACGAGCGGGTCGCCGCCACGGCGGAGTTGGGCCTCGCGCTCGCGCTTCTCGTTGATCTGCTTGGCGATCCACTTGCCCGCAGCGCCGAAGACCGAGGCCGCAACAATGACGAGGAGAACGATGATGTCCCCCCAGTCGCCCACGCGCTGGGCCAGCAAGTTCGTCGTCGTATGGTCTATCATTGGGTCGTCCGCGCGGGCTCCAGCCCGCGGCCCGGGTTTATGCTTTCTGGTCCTGTTGCTTGTCACCGCGTCCGATCGAGTCGCGCATACCGGTGTCGGCCTGAATGTTCTTCATGCGGTAGTAATCCATGATGCCGAAATTTCCGCTGCGGAACGCCTCGGCCATCGCCTTGGGGATTTCGGCCTCGGCCAGCGTAACCAGCGCTCGGTTTTCCACAATTTTGGCCTGGTTCTCGGCGGCGAGGGCGATGGCCATCGCGCGGCGTTTTTCGGCTTCCGCCTGGAAGCGTCGCTTGTCGGCCTCGGCCTGATCGGCCTGGAGCTTGGCCCCGATGTTCTCACCCACGTCCACGTCGGCGATGTCGATAGAGAGGATTTCGAACGCGGTTCCCGAGTCGAGTCCTTTGGCGAGGACGGCCTTGCTGATCCGGTCGGGGTTCTCGATCACTTCCTTGTAGGAATTCGCCGATCCGATCGCACTGACGATGCCCTCGCCGACGCGGGCGATGATGGTCTCCTCGGTAGCGCCGCCGATGAGCTGGCGGATGTTGGTGCGGACGGTGACGCGGGCCTTGGCTTTCAACTGGATGCCGTCCTTGGCCACGGCGTCGATCGTCACCTTGCTCGCGTCGCCGCGGGCGCTGGGCACGTCGATGACCTTGGGATCGACGCTGGTCTTGACCGCGTCGATGATGTCGCGTCCCGCAAGATCAATGGCGCAGGCCTTTTTCCAATCGAGATCGAGCACCGCACGATTGGCGGCGATCATCGCCCGCGTGACGTTGGGCACCCGACCGCCCGCGAGGTAATGGCTCTCCAGGTCATTCGTGGAGACGTCGTGGATGCCGGACTTCACCAGTTGAATTTTGCACAAAACCACCGTGGTAGCGTCCACCTTCCGCAGGCGCATGCCGATCAGGTCGAGGATGCTCACGTCGGCGTTGCTCATGAACGCCTGCAACCACAGTCGGAAAAACTGAGCGACGACCAGAATGACCGTCAAAGCGACCAGTCCGATCACGCCGGCCGCGATCATCCATCCGGGGGTGATCTGTGCGATCAACGAGTTCATTCCTGCATTCATAATCCGCGCCTTTCCGTGGTAAACCTGCAAACGCGGGCCTGGAACCCGCGCCACTCGATTTTTCTACGTGCTCTTCGGCTCAACGGCGAGGTTCGCCCCCGCCACGCGTAATCCTTCGACCGGGACGCCCGCGTCGACCATCCCGAATTCGACGATGCACGAGATACGCCGACCCTGAAACTCGCAAATCCCCACCGGGCGAAGCGGCGTCAGACTCCGGCCGGTTTGACCAATGTATCGACTGATCTCCTCCACGGGAATGCTCGTGTCCCGGTCGGAGAGGATCGGATTCGGCGGGGCGATGCGTCGCCCGACCCATGTTTTCGGCCAAATCCGCACGGCCGCGACGGCGAACACCGGAAGTCCGATCAGGCAAACGACCGTGGCGATTCCTCCGGCCCGCTCGCCCTCGAACCGAAACGTCTGGACGACGCCCGCAACGAGTAACCCGATGCCGACCACCGTCAGGAACCCGTGCGAGGGGATGAACAACTCGGCGATCAGAACCAGCACGCCGGCCGCGAACAAGAGAGTGATGATACCGACTTCGGACATCAGTGCAAAACTCGATGGGGCCACACCGCCCCTTATCCATTGGCTGCACGCACAACGACACGATTCCCGCGGCGCTCGATGACTACGATTCTTGACTGCGATTCGAGGAATTCGCCTTGGGTGACCACGTCGACCAGCATGTCTGCAAACCGGGCCTTGCCCGCGGGTCGCAGCGGTCCCTCCGCCGTGCCGAGGTCCCCGACGCGCGCCGCGCCGCGATACGGATCGTCGATGCTGACGCCCGACGGCGTGGGGTTGGCCGGTACCAGCCTGCGAAAAACCGGCATGATCGGCAAGTAACGACTGAGCATCACCATGCCGAGCAGCGATGCGGTCATCGACGCCACCACGGTGATGATCGCCACCTTCATCGCCTCGACCGTCGAGGGAAGCGACGGGAACAAGAGCGGGAACGAACGCCCCGGCTCGTCGGGGACGAAGGTTGCGACCAGTCCGACGAGGACCATCAAGGCGCCGCAGATGCCCATGACGCCGAAACCGGGTATCACGAAAAGTTCAACGGCGATGAGCACCAGCCCGACGAAAACCGCCACTATCTCCCAGATATTGGCGAGTCCGGCCAGGTAGGGAGCGACCACAAAAATCGCGAGTGCAATGAGCGCCACCAAACCGGGAACGCCCACGCCGGGCGTGTGGAATTCGACGTAAGCTCCGAGAAGGATAATGACCATCAGGAAGCCGCGAACGTACATCGACGTCATCCACAATGCGAGCGACTCGGACCAGAGCGGATCAAAGCGGAGCGCCTCGGACAGGTTGTATCTTTCGCGCAGTTCGTGCTCGTCCGAAACGACGGCCTTGCAGAATCCGAAGGCGATCGCTTCGCTCGGCGACATTTGCAGCAGTTCGTCGTCCGCGTCGACAGGCTGGCGGGCGTCAACCTCCTTGCCCAGGAGCGAATCGAAATAGGTCTTGACCAGCCGCCACTCGCGTTTCAGCGGGTGGCCCAGGTCGCCAGACCTGGGGGACTGATTCTCTTCGAGCGACTTCCGGCCGTCGGCTTCGTGTTCGTCCGCCTCACGCGTATCGCCGCCGTCAACGTCCTTCGCAGTCGGCGCTTTCTTCGCTTCCTTTTCCGTTTCGCTGTTCTTGTCGTCCGCCTCCTCCTGCTCGTCGAGGCGACGCATCTTTTCTTCGCGGAAGACAAACTCGCGCTCGCCGGTCTTCGTGTTTTCCAACCACCACACTTCGCGCTCGGGCACGACGAACGCCTCGCTCAGCACGAGGCTGTACCCGTTGCGCCGCGCCGACGTGCGGAAATCGTGAATGACGGGTGTATAGGCTTTGGGCTGCAAGTCCTCGGGGATGGCCGTCACGCCCGTCGGACCGCCCATGATGACCTGCGAGTCGCCGATGCGCGAGGACCGGGCCATGACGATCTCATCGCACGCGACCGCGACGAGCGCCCCGCCGGAGTAGGCCGAGTTGTGCACCCAGGCGACCGTCTTGATCCCGGTGAGGTTACGGAGCAGGTCGGCGATGTCGATGGAGCTGGTGACCAGGCCGCCCGGCGTGTTCATGTCGAGGACGATGACGCCCGCGCCGGAAGCACGGGCCTGCTCGATCCGCCGCCGCAAGCTGTTCGTGGTGATGTCCGTGATTTCGTCGTGCAGCGTGAGAATCGCGCCCTTGGTCGCGGGCGTCTGGGGGGCGGCGTCGGACGCCGAAGGGGACGACCGTGCAAGTTCGCCGGGTATGGCGAGTGCCGCCAAGGCGATCGCAAACGCCGTGCGACCGGCGAATCGAACGATTGTCAAGAATCGGTGTCGAGGTGTCATCGTCCAGGCCTCACGCACGGCGCGAGAATCAACCCAGATCGCGCCAATAGATTCTACGACCGCCGCGCCGCAGCGGCAAGTCGAAAGAACGATGGAGATTGTAATGGATTGTGGAATCCGCCGCATTTCAACGCGGGCGGCAATATTATGGCCGATGACTGATCTGAAGGTCGCGGCTTGTCGGTTCTTGGCTGCGCCACCACTCGATAGTCCGTCGCAGGCCCCCTTCGAGCGTCGTTGCCGTCCGCCACCCCAGCAGCCGCTCGGCGCGCGACGTATCGAGACAGCGGCGAGGTTGACCGTCGGTCCGACGCGCGTCTCAAGCGATCCGACCGTGAAAACCGCAGAAGTCGGCGATCGTCTCGGCCAACCGCGCGATCGTGATCTCGCGTCCCGTTCCGAGGTTGATCGGCGCGGAGTCGTTGTGTGCTCAGCGCCTGCACGATCGCCTCGGCGGCATCATCGACGTAAAGCAGTTCTCGGCTCGCCTTTCCGGTTCCCCAGCACGTGACTTCGTTGCGGCCCGTGTCGATCGCCTCGCAGAAGCGACGGATCATGGCCGGAACCACGTGGGAAGTCCGCGGGTCAAAGTTGTCGCCCGGTCCGTACAGATTGACCGGGATGAGATAGACGCCGTTGAAACCGTATTGGCGGCGATGGGCGTCGAGCATCACGCCCAGGCCCGCTTGGCGACGCCGTAGGGGGCGTCCCGGACGCACCTTTTTTCAGACCCGCGACCGTCAGGGCGCTGGCCGACCGCGCTCGCCCCGTCATTTATCGGCCTCTCGAACGGCAGGGAACAGCCGAACACGAAGTCATCATCCGCGCGAAGCGACCACTTTTCCGCGTTTCAGCGCCGTCCGGACGCAATTACGCCCCGGTTCGTAGAGCCAGCGCTCGTGATTCGGCACGTCCAGAATCACGATGTCCGCCTGCATACCGACCGCGATGGCGCCCACGCGACCGTGCCGATCCACGGCGGCGGCGGCGTTGGCCGTCGCCGCGACCACCGCCTCCGTCGGCGACATGCGCATCTGCGTACACGCGATGCTCATCACCAGCGGCAGGGATTCGATCATTGACGAGCCGGGGTTGAAATCCGTCGCCAGCGCGACCGGCAGGTCCGCGTCGAGCATCGTCCGCACCGGCGCTTGTTCCGTTCCGAGGAAGAACGAACATCCCGGCAGCAACACCGCGATGCAGCCCGCGTCCTTCATCGCGGCGATTCCGGCGGCGTCGATCTTTTCGAGATGATCGGCCGAAATCGCCCCAACCCGCGCCGCTAGCACGCTCCCCTCCATTGGCGTGAGCTGGTCCGTGTGAATCTTGGGTTGCAATCCGAACCGCTTGCCGGCTTCGAGCACGCGGTACGACTGCATGATGCCGAACGCGGTCGTCTCACAGAACACGTCGCAAAACTCCGCGAGCTTTTCGTCTCGAATACGCCCTAGGACCAAGTCGTCGAGGATCGTATCGAGGTACTCCTCGGCTCGGCCCGCGAACTCGCACGGAACGGTGTGTGCGGCCAAGTATGTCGGCACAAGCTCGATGGGCTGCCGCGCCTTGAGCTCGCGGATCACTTCGAGCGTCTTGATTTCGTCCGCGACGGTCAGCCCGTATCCGCTCTTGATCTCGACGGTCGTGACCCCGTTGTGCAGCATTCGCCGCAGGCGGGGCAGGGCCAGCTCGACAAGCTCCTCCCGACTCGCCTTCCGCACCGCGTCCACCGTCACGCGAATGCCCCCGCCTGCGTGAACGATATCAAGGTAGCTCGTGCCCGCGACCCGCTGGACGAATTCCTTTTCTCTCGTTCCCGCGAAGACGGCATGGGTGTGGCAGTCGACGAGGCCCGGCGTCACGCATCCGCCGCCGGCGTCGAGGGATTCGCAATCCGGCGGGAGCTTCAGGTCCGACTCCGTCCCGAACCACGCGATGCGTTCGCCGTCGATCAGCATGGCCGCCGACGCGATTTTCGGCACGGTCCGCATGGACCGCCCGCCGATGGGTCCGGGCGGGACCGCCAGGAGTTCACCGATATTGCGAATCGCGAGCATTCCGGCTCCCCCGACGGAGGACTTCACCGTGTCGCCGTGTCGCTCACGGGCTTCTCGCCGAGCCGTTCCGGCATGTCCGCGAGGATGTACGCGACCGTAGCCAGCACCGCGACATTCTCCGACAGATCGTGGGGATCGACCTTGTCGATCGTGTCGGCCTGCGCGTGGTGGTAGTCGAAGTATCGCGAACCTTCGACGTTGTGACCCATCAGCAACACCCCCGCCGACTCCATCGCACCGATGTCGGCGCCGGAGTGGCCTGTGCTCACTTTCATCGGCCCGATCGACGACAACAGGCTCACGATGTCCTCCAACTGCTTCGCCGCAACGGCCTCACGGTCCTTGTCCTCGCATTCGGTGGAATACCCCGTAGGCTTGAACCCGCCGCTGTCGGACTCGATTGCGGCTACGTGGTTCTTCAACTCCGCCTCGTGCTCCTTGGCGTAGGCCTTCCCGCCCGCCAGACCGTTCTCCTCGTTGGTAAAAAGCACCACCCGGATCGTTCGCCGCGGGATCATGTTGACCTTTCGCAGCACGTTGATCGCTTCCATGCACATGACGATTCCCGCGCCGTCGTCATGCGCTCCCTGCCCCACGTCCCACGAGTCGATGTGTCCGCCGATCACCACGATTTCCTCGGGCTTCTCCCGACCGCGAAGCTCCGCCAGCACATTTGCTGAAGGGGCGTCGTCGAGCGTCTTGGCCTCCATCTTGAGATTGACCACCACCGGAAGGCCGCGGGCGCGAAGCCGTGCGATCAGCTCTGTGTCCTCAATCGTGATCGCGGCTGCGGGAATCCTGGGCACGTTGTCCTCATAGCGCATCGCGCCGGTGTGAGCGCTGCGCAGGCTCCGCGCGGTCACCGAGCGGATCAGGCACGCCACCGCGCCCTTCTTGGCCGCAAGGCTCGCGCCCTTGCCTCGATACTTCACGGCCTTTCCATATCCCGATCCCTTCTCCGGGTCGTAGGCGGGCATGAGGTTGTCGAACAGGACGATCTTGCCTTTGGCCTCGTCGCCGATCTTGTCGAGTCCCTCCTCATCGGCGACGACGACAACGGGGGCGGTGATCCCCTCCGGCGGCGTGCCGATCGAGCCGCCAAGTCCCAGCATGGTCAGCGTCGCCGACCGCGGTTCGAGTATCGTCGCCGACTCCGCCCCGCGCACCCAATGCGGAACCATCACCTTCTCACGGTGCACGTTCTCCTGTCCGTCTTTCTTTAGCGCCTCGATCGCCCAGTCGATGGCCCGCTCAAGTTGCGGCGAACCGCTCAACCGATGACCGATAAGGAGACACAAATCTTCGAGTTTTCTGTACACGTCGTTTCCCGCCAGCGCCGCGCCGATAATCTTGTCGGCCTGCGCCCGATACGCGTCGGCGATCGACGGGGCGGCCGGCTCGGCGGGCTTCGAGGGAGTTTCCGGATAATCGGCTACGGCCGGAATGGGAGCGAAGACGACGGCCAGTGAAGCGATGGCGAATGCGGCGGCGGAATAACGGGGTCTCATTGATCCTCCTGCGTAAGCTGGTTCGAGAGTCAGTGTTGACATAGGCCCATGATTCATCGGTTGCTCGACGTTTGAAAGTCTCATCATTGTAACGAGGCGCAAACGGGCCGCCACAAGGGCGTGCGACGCCGAATCAGTGCTCGGATCAATCGCGTTTGGCTTGAAGAGGTCGCGTCAACTTCCTAACATGATGGTTCCGGCCTTGCTGGTACGCATCGCATCGCTCTTCGTTCTTGAAGGCTGGCGGTCATTGTGGGTCCGCGGCGATTGCGCCGACAGGCAGAGATTGGTTTGGTCTGGGGTGGTTTCCGAATTGAACAACGCGCGCAGGATGTTGGGCCGTTCCCGAAGACGTGTGATCGTCCTTGGGGTCGTTGTCTTCCTCTTGCTCGCTCCGAACGACGCGCTGGCATACATCGGTCCCGGCGCGGGTTTCGCCGTCGGGACAAGCCTGTTCGCCTTTTTTGCCGCTTTCTTCACCGGCCTGATCGCCATTTTCCTCTGGCCCATCCGCTGGCTGTTTCGATATCTGCGCGGGCGAAAGGCGATGGCCCGGGCGCGCGTCAAGCGCGTCGTCATTCTCGGTCTGGACGGGATGGAGCCGACGCTCGCCGAGAAGTACATGGCCGAAGGGAAGATGCCAAACCTTTCTCGTCTGGCGCAAGAGGGCTGCTTCAAGCGTCTGGCGACGACGGCGCCGCCGCTGTCGCCCGTCGCGTGGTCGACGTTTCTGACGGGCTGCAATCCGGGCAAACACAACGTCTTCGATTTTCTCACCCGCGACAAGCGTACCTACCTGCCGCTACTGTCGTCGGTGAGCATACGCGGCACGTCGAAGGTCTGGAAGATCGGGCGGTATCGCATTCCGATCGGCAAGCCCGACATTCGCCTGCTCCGCCGCGGCAAGCCGTTCTGGAATGTGCTCGGCGAGCACGGCGTTTTCAGTAACGTCATCCGCGTACCGATCACCTTCCCGCCCGAGCGGTTCCGTGGTGTGCTGCTGTCCGCGATGTGCGTGCCCGACCTTCGCGGCTCACAGGGTACGTTTTCGTACTACTCCACGCGCAAGGGTATGACCGAGGAATACATCGGCGGCGAGCAGATCGCCGTCACCCGCGAGGGGAACCGCATTCGCTCGCACCTGGTCGGTCCGCCTGACGAGTTGCGCGAAGGCGGCGACGTGCTTCGTTGTCCCTTCGAAGTGCGGATTACCGGTACCGGCCGCGCCCTGCTGGAAGTCTGTGGCGAACGCCTTGAACTGCGACAGGGCGCGTACACGCCCTGGATCACAGTGACCTTCAACGCCGGTCCCGGCATCAAGGTTCGAGGCATATGTGAGTTTCTCCTGCTCAGCACGGAGCCGGAGTTTGAATTGTACGTGACGCCGATCCAGATCGATCCCGATCGCCCGGCCCTGCCCATCTCATTTCCAGTCGTGTATTCGACCTACCTCTCGAAGATGCAGGGAAAGTACGCGACGCTCGGACTGGCCGAGGACACCTGGGGACTGAACGCGAAGATTCTCGACGACGACGGCTTCCTGCATCAATGCCTCGAAGCCGACTCCGAGCGCGAGCGGATGTTCTTCGACGCATTGAAGAAAGTCCGGCGCGGACTGTGCGTATGTGTATTCGACGGCACGGACCGCATTCAACACATGTTCTGGCGGTACATTGACCCAAAGCATCCCGCTCGCGACGGGCAGTCACCGCGGCAGCACCGCGGCGCCATCGAGGAACTCTATGTGCGGATGGATGAACTGGTCGGCAGGACGATGGCCGAGTGCGACCGCCCTGACACAGTCCTCATGGTCGTCTCCGATCATGGATTCAATTCCTTCCGGCGGGGTGTGGACCTCAATGTGTGGCTTGAGGAAAATGGTTATCTCAAGCTGCTGCCGGACGGACGCGGCAGGAAATACCTCGCCGGCGTGGACTGGTCGCGGACAAAGGCGTACTGCCTCGGACTCGCCGGCATCTGGCTCAATGTGAAAGGGCGCGAGGCGAAGGGGATCGTCGAGCCGGCCGACGCCGATCGACTCCGCGACGAAATTTGTGAACGCTTGACAGGCCTAACTGATCCCGACAGCGGCGGCATGGCGGTCTCACGGGCCTTCAATTCTCACCGTATCTATTCCGGGCCTTATACTTCAGAGGCCCCGGATGTCATACTGGGATACAACAAGGACTATCGCGTTTCATGGGAAGCGGCCATTGGTCAACCGACGGACCGTGTGTTCCACGACAACATCAAAGCATGGAGCGGGGATCACTGCATTGATCCCAAGCTTATTCCCGGCGTCCTGTTCTGCAATCGAAAGATTGACGCGGATAATCCGCGCCTGATGGATCTCGGGCCCACCGTGATCGACTTGTTCGGCGTTGATGTGCCCACGCACATGGACGGCCGACCGCTGACGGTTGCCGCCTCAAACGGCGTCACTGCCAAACGAAACGGAAAGGCATCGCCCGACAAGGCCGGTTCGTCCCTGGATTTACACGACAAGAAAGCGCCGGTCGGAACATGATGCTGCGCCGGCGAATTATTCTCTGCGCCCTTTTGCTTGCCGCAGCGGCGACTGCATCCATCGTTTCGTGCGGTGGCAATCGCCCGACCCATCTCAAGGTCGTCGTTCTCGGCTTTGATGGAATGGACCCGCGCCTGTGCGAGCGGTTGATGGACGAAGGGCGTCTTCCGAATCTGGCGCGAATGCGAGCGAATGGCGGCTACAGACCCCTCGGCACCAGCATTCCGCCGCAAAGTCCCGTCGCCTGGTCGAACTTCATCACCGGCGCGGGCCCGGGCGTCCACGGCATCTTCGATTTCATTCATCGCGACCCCAAGCGACAATACTTCCCCAAATACTCCGCTGCGGAGACGATTGAGGGCGACGACGGTTGGAATATCGGAAGACACAAGCTTCCCCTTACCTTTTGGCCGTTCAGTCAGAATCCGACACAGACATCGCTGACCAGACACGGCACGCCGTTCTGGAGCTATTTGGATGCGGCCGGCATTCCGGTGCGCATTTATGATATTCCGTCGAACTATCCTCCCAGCCGATCCGAACATGGCCACATGTGTTGCCTGAGCGGGATGGGCGTGCCCGATCTGCTTGGTACACCGGGAACCTATCAATACTTCTCTTCGGACACACTGGTACCGGTCGAAGGGGATGGCGGGATGCGACGGGCAATCTTTTTCAAGGACGGCGTTGCGACGGTGACGCTTGTCGGTCCCGACAACACCGCATTGACCAAGCCGGTTCATTCGGAGGTGAAGTTGCGGATTCGCCGGCATGAAACCGAGCCGGCCGTCCGGATCGACTGGCAGGGGAATACGGTTGTGCTCCGGGAAGGTGAATGGAGCGATTGGTGCAAGCTCGACTTCCGCCTGGAAATGCCGCCGTTTATGCCTGACGCCCATGTGGGCGGCATCTGCCGATTCTACCTGCAACAAGTGCGGCCCGATTTTCGCCTCTACGTGACGCCCATCAACATCGACCCCTCCGATCCCGGCGAACAGCGCGTTTCCGAACCGCCGAGTTTCATCACTGATATCTCCAAAGATCTCGGACTCTTCTATACCTCCGGTTTTCAAGAAGATCACAAAGCCCGAACCAACGGCGTTTTCGACGATCAGCAGTACCTCGAACAGGCAGGATATGTACTGGGTGAGCGAAAGAACCTGTTCGACCACGCGCTGGAGCATTACCGCGACGGCCTGCTCTTCTTCTACTTCTCGAGCACCGACTTGCAGGCCCACATGTTTTGGTGGGATGGCGACGGACCGCATCCGGTACGAACCCCCGAACAGGCCCGCCGCTACAACAAGATCATCGAAGACCTCTATATCGACATGGACCGCGTCGTCGGCGAAGTCGTTTCGCGCGTCGGCGACGACGCCGCCATTCTCGTCATGTCCGACCACGGCTTTTGCAGCTTCAGCCGCCAGTTCAACCTCAACACATGGCTCCGCGACAACGGCTACATCCAACCGCCCACCTGCCGCAATCTCCAGACCGCGGGTCGAGGCCGACCTGTCGACTGGATACGCACGCGCGCCTACGGTTTGGGACTCAACGGCCTGTACCTCAACCTGAAGGGGCGCGAGCGCGACGGCATCGTCGATCCGTCGCAACGCGACGCACTGCTCGACGAAATCGCGCAGAAACTCCTCGCGGTCCGCGACCCCGCCAACGGTCAGCCCGTCATCGCCCGTGTCTATCGCAGCGACGACGTCTACGCCGGTCCGCACGCCGCCGACGCCCCGGACCTGGTCGTCGGATACCACCGCGGGTACCGCGCGTCGTGGGCGACCACGCTCGGCGACATGCCCGACGAAGTCATCGCCGACAACGATTCCGCATGGAGCGCCGACCATTGCATCGCCGCCGAGGAAGTCCCCGGCGTCCTGTTCAGCAATCGCCCGATCCCCAGTGGATCGCCCTCGCTGGTCGATGTCGCCCCGACGGTCCTCGAACTCTTCAAACTGGACCGGCCCTCGTCCATGACCGGGAGAAGCGTCTTCGGACCGCAGCAGTCCGCGTCCGCCCCAGGCCCAGACAGGAGAAACGCCCGTGCCGAAAATTAAGATTGACTCGAACCTCTACGATCGCGTGAAAAAGGTGACCGAACTCGCCGGCTATCCCTCGCCGGAGGAGTTCATCGTGCATGTCATCGAAAAAGAGCTATCGGTGCTCGAATCCGCTTCGTCCGATGCCCAAGTGACCGAGCGCCTTCGCGGACTCGGATATCTGGAATAGACGTCGGCGTGAGGGTTGGCGAGAGCGCCCGCCGCACGCCGCGATGCAACGATTTCCAATGGCCGCTGCCAGGGTGAACGATCGGAACGCACGGCGGAGACCCGGTCTGACGTGCAGTAAAAGGACAGGATGAACACGCTCAACTGGTTACTTCTCAACGGCGCCGAAGTCGTCTTCTCCGCATGGCATGCGCTCAAGAGCGCCGCGGTCTGGGCGTGGTCGATCATCGATGCGATCCTCAATCCGATCCTGTCGCCGCTTCTGTCTCTGTTGAATCCGCTTTGCACGCGCCTCGGGGATGCGATCTATGCGGCCATCGGTCCTCTTCCGATCTGGCTGGGACTGACGCTCCTTTCCGCGATCGCCGGCGTCGTCCTGTTGGTCGCGTTCCGATATACCTCCAATCAGACAGCCATCGGGCGGGCCAAGGACGACATCAAAGCCAATCTCCTCGCCCTCAAGCTCTACAAGGACGATCTCCGCGTAACCTTCACATCGCAGGGCCGAATCCTTTGGGCCATTCTCCGCCTCCAGCGTTATGTGTTGATTCCCGTTCTTCTATTGGCGCTGCCGATGCTGTTGGCCCTCGCGCAGATGGGCGTTCGCTACCAGTGGCGTCCGCTCCGTGTCGGCGAGCGCACGCTCCTCAGGCTTTGGTCGGCCTCGCCCGGCGAAGTCGCCGCGACCGCGAAGATCGAACCGAATCCGGGCCTGATCGTGGAGGTCGGTCCGATCGCCGGCGAGCGCGACGTGGTTTGGCGAGTGCGCGGCGGGCAGCCGGGAAGGCATACGCTGCGCTTCGATCTCGGCGCGACGACGCTCGACAAGGAAGTCGTCGTCGGCGATGCGTTCCAGCGCGTCAGCGCCCTTCGCCCCGGAAGATGCTGGACCGAGCAGCTTCTTCATCCCGTCGAGCCGCTCCTCCCCGCCTCCGCAAACGCGCAAGCGATCGAATTGCTTTATCCCGGCCTGGATTCGTGGATTTACGGCGCGGACTATTGGGTAGTGTATTTTTTTGTCGTCTCCATGGCCGCCGCGCTGGTCTTCAAACCGTTCTTCAAGGTACGCTTCTGATTTGTCGTCGGCCCCGTATACCCTCAATCCGGCGCAGGCCGAACCTCCGCCATTGTTTCCCGCACATCTACCAACAAATCCGCAGCGATCGGACGCCGGCGGGCGGTCGGCTGGAGCCGCAGAAAATTGGCCACATAAACGATCATGCACACAAAGTGCTTTTCGCTTGACAAGCTGGCAGGTATCCATAGACTGAACCCAGCGTGCGGTTGCGCACGCCGCAGTAAACTTGTGCTTTAGAATTGGTTGCTTTGGCCCGAAGGGCGGGGCAACCCTTGAAATCGGGAATTCGGAGAGAGTTTTCGAAGGCTGACTCAAACAGCGTCGGCGCAGAGACTCAAGAATCGTTTTCGGTGCCCAGCACGGCTTTGTAACGGTTCTGCCCGCCTGAAGCCCTCCATCGTATCGCGGCGCAGGACAGGGCGGATCGGCGTTGTTCGGGCGTGTCTATGACGTTGCCGAAATCCGGTATGAATGCACTGAATCCGAGGTGTTCGCGAAATGGTTCAATGGGACAAGGTCGGCGCGATCCCTCCTGGATAGGCGCCGTTCGCGTCACGCGGGATCAACCTGGCTTTGTTCGTTGAATTCATAGGTTGACCACGATTCACGATGCGTCGCGGGACATACGTCACATTGCGGACGTGACCTGTGTTCGCGGCATGAAATTCGATGTGTGCCGTGGTTAACCGTCGCCCTGTTGGTCGCTCAGCCCTTCTGACCCGGTGATTACTCTCGCCGTCCTTTCCGACCGTATTTGCACAAAAGGCGTGATTGCGTGCGGCAATCGTAGATTGCGCCCGGCGGTCCCTAACCGTCGGGGTCGCGGTTCGTATTGACGCAGTTGCCCGCAGCGCTCGTGGATTAAAGGTATGGAAAAAAGTCTCATCGCAGAACTCGTGATCGCGCAGGCGAGCAGCGGGGTCGTGGTCAATCTGATCATCGGTTGCGCGTTAAGCGCGATCGTCGCCCTGCTGGGCGGATACCTTGTCATGCGGTGGTTCGCCCGTGCGCGTTTGGACGCCGCACGAACCGCGGCGGAAAGAATCATCGCCGACGCAAAGGCCGAGTCCGCGGTCATCCTTAAGAAAGCGGAGGTGGACGCCAAGGAGGAAGCCCTCCGCGGGCAGGAGCAAATCCGCAAGGAAGCGGACGCGATGCGGGCGGAGCTTAAGGAGACGGAAAAGCGGCTTGCCAAGCGTGAGGATAATTTCGAAGCGAAACTGGACACGCTGGCGACCAAGGAGAAGGGTCTGGAACAGGCCTCCAAGCGCCTTCAGGCTCGCACCGACGAGGTCGCCAAACAGGAAGAGGCGGCGGCGGCGCTCCTCACCCAGCGACGCGAACAACTGTTGCACGTCTCCGGGATGTCGGTTGAGGAAGCGAAGCGGACCGTCCTTGAGGAGGTGCGTCACGAGACAGAGCATGACACGGCTGTGCTGGTCGATCGCATGGTCACGGCAGCCCGGGATGAGGCGGTTCAGAGGGCTCGCGAAATCACGCTGACGGCGATTCAGCGATACGCGGGCGAGCACACGTGCGAGAGCACGGTTTCGACGGTTGATATTCCGAACGACGAAATGAAGGGTCGGGTGATCGGTCGCGAGGGCCGCAATATCCGCGCGTTTGAGAAGGCGACGGGCGTCGATGTGATCGTCGACGACACGCCGGGCGTGGTCGTGGTGAGCGCGTTCGATCCGGTCCGGCGGGAGGTGGCGCGGCGATCGCTCGAACGGTTGATCTCGGACGGACGGATTCATCCGGGGCGGATCGAAGAGCTGGTCGCACAGGTTCACGGAGAGGTCGAGGAAGAGATGCTTGAAGCCGGTAAGAAGGCGTCGGTCGAGACGAGCATCGGCGGTCTGCATCGCAAACAGCTTGAACTACTGGGTCGATTGAAGTTCCGAACAAGCTACGGGCAGAACGTGCTGCGGCACAGCGTTGAAGTCGCGTTCCTTTGTCAGGCGATCGCGGACGAACTGGGTCTTGACGGGCGGCTCGCGCGGCGGTGCGGGCTGCTGCACGACATCGGGAAGGCGATCGACCATGAAGTCGAGGGCAGTCACCAGAAGATCGGAGCGGACTTCTGCAGGCGATTCAGCGAGCGGCCCGAGGTGTTGAACGCGATCGAGGGGCACCACGGTGACATTCCGGCGATCAGTCCGTACACGCCGATCGTCATGGCGGCCGACGCGATCAGCGCGGCCCGGCCCGGCGGTCGGCGGGAATCGCTGGAGCGGTACGTCCAGCGCTTGCAGCAACTGGAAGAAATCGCCATGGGTCACAACGGCGTTCGCGAGGCGTTTGCGATTCAGGCGGGGCGGGAGGTGCGCGTGATCGTGGATGCGAAGCGCGTCGATGACGCCGTGGCCGCCCTGATCGCGCGGGACGTGGCCAAGCAGATCGAGGAGCAGATGACGTACCCCGGCGAGATCAAGGTGACGGTGCTCCGCGAGGTGCGAGCCGTGGCGACGGCGAAGTAGGGACCCAGCAAGCCGAAAAAATGTAAGTAGCAGGTCCTTCCGAAAGGGAGCCTCGACTGGCAACGAAGCGGTCATTTCAATGCAAGTGCGGGCCTTCTCCCGCTCCGGACACAATGTTTGACAACTTGCTTTCACGGGCGAACGGAGATCCCCAACTATGCCCCCATTGCAACGCTGTAATGGAACTTAGGCTGAGCTTCGATCTCGGCCTCAACGCACCTAACCCACCGTGTGTGTTGCGTGATTGCTTCGTCCCACGCAAGCTCGAGTCGTGGAGCGAGAAGGATGGCAGCCCCGTTACTTTCTACCCTTTCCTGGTCATCCTCAAGCGCGGGCGCGAGGTTGTCCCGACTGTAGTTGAATTTGAGCGGTCCATCCTTTTCGCATCTCG
>ERZ1292630.1379-Hain-H41-02um-R3-1379-length-23971-cov-7_pt1 | contig 23971 bp, 11 predicted proteins | sample MGYA00564408_ERZ1292630 | MGnify/ENA primary metagenome ERZ1292630 (study PRJEB36523, sample SAMEA6512641) | groundwater metagenome | collected 2019-01-08 | study: AquaDiva: Metagenomics assemblies of 32 groundwater samples
GGGGGGGTGGTCAAACGGTCGTCGTGGCACGCACACATACTCGTATCGAGAGGTGAACACTCGAATGGGTAGGGGGCCAGTACGGTCACACATGGGAGGGGGTCAGCTGAAAATTTCGTCGAGCAACGATGGGGCGCTCAGGTGAGGCTGCGCGTCCGCGTGAGTGATGTTTGTCGTCACTGGAGGTTGCGTTGTCTCAGGACGATGGGGTTGGATTCTTTCAGACGACGCCAACTCGGTCGTCTGATGGCGGGCCAATTCCGGTGTCACTGCGGCATTGGGCTCATCGAGCATGTCGTCCATTAAGGCGCCGAGCGACGCCATCCCCTCGGGAGCTTGGCCGGGCGGCGGGCGGGTGCGCTTTCTGCTTTCCTGCTGCTCCTGCACCGCGCGGACGTATTCGAGGCCATCGCGGCCGCTAACTAGTCGCGACCGGTGTACCTTGTTGATGAGATTGGACTCGCGCCGCACAACAATATTGGACATCCTCTCGGCCTCCCCTGGCGAGGACACGAACTGGCCGCTCGCGTTGCGAACGGACGTGATCACGAAGTCGCGACGCTTTCCCATGTTGGATCCCTGGCCCGTGGCGATCGCGACTGGCTGGTACCGCGGCTCGATACCGCCGCTAGATCCCGTCGTTGCGTCACCGGACTCCATTAAAACCGGTGACTGTCTGAGAGAGAGAGAGAGAGAGAGAGAGGGAGACACAGCACGAGGCAGCAGGATGTGGTCGGCGGGCAGAGGTCGCTCACCGAGCTGGTATGTCACAATTTCAACAGAGTGTCTACGGGGACGAGGGAAATGTCTGTCTTCCCTACCCCACTCGAATCGATGGAAGCGTCGTGCGTTCACCGTCCGCAATGAACTGCACGACGGTGGTCACAATGAGCTCTGGAAAGCCCTTCGCCAGTCGTTCCTTCCCCTTGCGCTGGGGCAAGCGATTCGCAGCGGCGGCAGGGTACAGTTTTTCTGACACGAAAACGCCTTCCAGAGGCACACCGCCGAGTTGCAGCACGGACTTCAGCACTCCCTCTGCGGTGCCGCCGGAGCTCAGCATGTCGTCGACGAAGATGACGCGGTCGCCGGGGCTGATGCCGTTGACCACAATTTGCCCGTCGCCGCTGAAACCAACGGACGCTTTCGACACCGCGCCGATGCCGTCTCCCAATGGGTACCAATTGGCGAGCACGAACGGCTTGTTCGTGCGGCGGGCAACGGCCTGCGCGAGGGGCGCACCGCCTCGATCGGCTTCCGACACAATGACGTCGCAGCGCTCGAAATCGGCAAAGTACACGCACAGATCCGCCATCGTTTCGACCACGTCGGCCGTCATGACCGGGACGAAGTCCGTCAGCTGAAAGAAAGAGTACGGGTACGCCAACTTGGGATTGACGATGATGGGGACACCAACGAATCCGCGCTGCACCTCGTCGCACATCGCCTGGACGTCGTCCGGGCTCAGCCGCTTGATTCTACGAATCGTAGCGGATGCCGGGTTCAACAACCGGTAAGGATTGCTGGTCGACACACAGACCTCCGCGCTGGGATCGGCGTTGTCGCTTGACCCGCTGATGACGAGCGACGAGCTGGACTCGTCCTTCGTGCGCTCCCCGCGGATCAAGACGCTCACGGCAGCCACGATGACGCCACCCCACGCGACTAGGTGTTCGAACTGGCGGCCGCCCGCGTCCACGATCTCGGCGGCGAAGGCGCAAGCGACAACGGTGCAACCTGCGCGGAGCAGCGCGTCGACTAGGTTGCCGGCAGTGCGGCCAGTTTTTAGGATGTCCATGACCACCGCCACGCGTTTGCCTTTGCGCACCCCGTTGACGTAAATGTGGCCGGTGCCGCTGAAACCAGCGCACTTTTCGACCTCGACCTCACCTGGGCTTCCAGGTGGATACCAGTTCGCCAGCGAGTACGGAAGTCCGGTGAGGCGAGCCACCTCGTGGCAGATGGCCCCGGAGCTGCGATCCGCGATGCTCACCAGCAGGTCCGCTTGCTGGAAGTTGTACATGAGCGTGATCGCGTGGGCGATGTCCGTGATGGTCTGCGATGGCAGCGGCGTCATAAAGTCGGTGATGCTAAAGAACACCTTCGGCGGCGCGTCCAGTCCGTTGCGGTAGATCGGCTGTTTCGAGAAAATGTCGCGGACGCGGCTCAACGCTGCAGCGTCCATGTGGGAGAGAGTCAATGTCTGGCAATGGGAGGAAGGAAAGAAATAAGGGGTGTGTGACGGCGTTGTGGCAGTTTGCTCAAACGCCACGTTGGATGCCATAGAAGAGTCAAACAGCTACACAATCGTTGCGCCTCTGGGGTGGTGTCGCGTCGCGGCGGGCGCTTGCTGTGCTCTACGTACATGACCGGCCGCCCGCAGCCGGGGAAAAGGGAGTCGCCTACAGCTGCAAACTGTAGACGGTGTTACTTTGAACGATGAACAGCCGTGACCCGGCGTCGTCGCAGCACAGGCCGTCGATCGCGGCGCCTGGAACGGTCACGGTACCCTTTTCGTCCCCGTTCGGCCCGAACACGCTCACATGGCACGTGGGCTGCTTCCCTTCCACCGGGGGCTTGATATCGAACCGCGACACGTACACGTCTGAGTTGGACGGGTTGATCGCGATGAACATGGGCCCGAAGTAGCCGGAGAGCTGCAGGAACACCGAGGCGTGGAAGACGCCCGCCGGCCGCGGAGCTAACCGAAGGACCCGATTTGCGCAAAGTTCGCAGACAAAAATCGACCCGTCCGGCGCTACGGCGACACCAGCAGGATAAGCTAAAGATGGTGGAACGACTGCCACGACTTGTCGGCGTCCGTTGACCGTGCGGTAGACCGCGCCGCGACGGTTCGAAAGACCTGTGTCGCCGAACGCGCCGCTGTCAGTGAAGACGAGCTCACCGGTGGACGGTTCTACCACTATGGAGTGCGGTCCCCGGAAGGGCTTGCCCTCAAATCCTTCTAAATAGTTTGCGACCGGATTGAATCCGCTACCGCCTGACTCCAGCTTCAACACTTCCGGCCGGTTGCAGTCAACGACGAACAATTCGCCCGACGCTCGGTCTAGCGCGGCGGACGTGACCTGGCCTCCCGCCTCGCCGACGGCTGAGGCACCCGCGGCGGTGGCGGTTAGATCGACGCGTAGAAACGTTCCCACCTGGGTGGCCACGAGTAAGGACTGGGCGACCACCACCGGGGCGGATAGGCACGCGCCAGGAGCGTCAAACTGAAACACTTTCGTGAGCGACATGGATATAGAGATCGAGCGCACGCTATGGTGATGCAAGAAGGGTTAGGGACAAACCAACAGCCTCGTCAAGCGATGGCGCGTAACATCGCAAAAAGACCTTTGTGCTACCGGAATGCGTGCTATGGCCCGGCACTCATCTTGGACCTTAGCTCTGAAAAGGAAAGAAGAGGCGCTGTCGGCTTCTCCTTGACCATCGCGCCGGCGACAAGCGGTTTGGGCGAGCCGGGCTTGTTGAGGCAGGGCTCTCTTGGCCGCTTCGTGTGAGCACTGGCAGAGACGGCTCGTCGCGCTATCTCTTGCTCCTGCCAGCAATCGTTCCACAGATACTGCAGGGCCAGTGCGGATGCTAGGCGGAGCTCGGTCAGGCTGGGCATTCGGCCGTGTGCCACAAGATTTCGTGCCTCGACCACTTCTTGCGGAATGCCTGCTAATTCGGCGCGGTTGCGGTACGTCGACGCCGTGTTGCCAGTCACGGACGTGTAGACTGGTGCCTGGACCATTTCCTGCACAAGTCGCGTGATGGCGCCTGCGTAGGCCAGCTTGATGCACGATTGAGACAGGTAGCTACGGGCGCCATGTTGCCTCTCCGGGTCGTTCTCGTCGTGGTAGGCAGAATCCAACGACTGCGCGCCGACAACCGCCGCGGTCGCTAAAATGTACGGCGGGAAATGACGGCACTCCGGTGTGGGAACGAACGCGGCGTACCATGCGTCCACGGCGTTGAGCGCGCTGCGAACCGCCGGTCGATCCCTTGAAAACAAGTCCCGCTTCATCTTGGCCCACGCCGACCAGGATGGCGCGAAAGGGAGAGTTGTGGAGCCCCCCTCTCGGACAGCCGGCTGCTGAGCCTGCTGCTGAACTCGCTGGTCCTCGTCGTCACCATCGGCCGCGATTGGAACCGCAGCCGGCGCGTCAAGATTCTTCAGCCCCGCCGTGCCGAACGTGATGCGGCTCTGGTCGCGTCGCGGCCGGGGCATTGAACAGAGGGAGGAGCACGTCTTGTTGACCGGTGCCAAATCGTGTGGTGCCAAAATGGTCATCCGGGTGAAAATGGTCGTCAGTGTGTTTCCCCATCACTACCACCCCGTCTGCACTTCACCGCGAACCATTCACAATTGGGCATTCACACAAATTCTGTGCCACGCTCTCTACAACACGCCCCGGAACATGTCACAAAACTGCACGTGGGCATTGTCTGCGGCATGAAGCAGCGTGAGGGCCTGGGTTGCCCTCGGAATGTTCGGGGCACGGCCGAGGCCCTTTGTTTGCAAGATGCCGTTCACACCGTTGTCGTATTGGCCGAGGCGATGTTCAAACGTGTGCGTCGGGAGGGACGGTCCGCGCTTTCCGGCGATGTCGCGCCGTTCGTTGTTGAAGGACGCCTGAGACCACCACACCTGTTGCCGCTCCCGGGACATCGTGTCCATAAAAGGTGTACACCGCACCAGAAGGTCATGCACCGACACATAAGCCCTCATCGTCGCGCCTGTGCGCAGTGTCGGAGTTGTCGACGGAAGACGCAAGCGGTCCTGCCACACCGTCACAAGGTACACTCCCGCGGTCGAAGGGGTGAAGTAAAAGCGATACACTCCCTTGCTGCGGTAGACAACTGGCGCGTTCAAGCGGACCGTCACTTTCGGTGACGACAACGAGTTGACCGCGTAGGTCCATTGGGTCGTGTTGCCCGGCATGCCGTCAACGTTGCCACATTCATCAAAGGTCAGAATATCGCACAGTACGACGCGTCCGACGTTGCCTCTCTCGGAGCACCGCAATCTCGCCTCGCGCAGCCCTTTCTTCGCGACCAGCGTCGTGTCAGTTTCTGTCAGTTGATATGGTGGAGGCAATGGGTCTAAGGGCGGCTGCGCAAAGTTGTAGCCCACGTTGGCAATGGTCTTGGCAGAGCCGGTCGTCGCCAATAACGACAAGGGCGCTAGCAGCGCCAGGAGTGCCAACATGGATAGGCGTGGCCTGTGTGGGAATGTCACGCTGGAGGGGAGTCACAAAAGCAACGTCAATGCATGGAGCCACCGGGAGAAAAAAATATCCTCCAGGGCCCGCACTTTGCAACCGACTGAACACTAGCAAGTAACGTGTTGAGTTGACTTACTGAATCGCGCAGCACACGTCCCATCCCCTCCCGGCGGCAGCTCGAGGTTTGTACCTTGTGACGTAGTCCAACTGCGTTTGGTTGATGGCTCCTCTCCGTCTCTCGCGAATGAACATGATGGCGTCAAGCGGCGCGTAGCCGCAGAATTCGATCAACGCGATGCACACTAGCATCGGGGCTCTGCCAAGGCCAGCCACGCAATGAATCGCGATGGTGGGTGCCTGGCCGTCGGTCGCGGCGCTGATCGATGTGTCAATCAGCTCCAGCCACTGCTTCAGCACGGCGGGCGGGGGAGCGGACCCATCGTCGAACGGCCAGGCGTGCGCTTGGATGTCCGCCATCTCGATGACGTCAGTGCGGTAGGTCTGGTGGCAGACTCGCACAAGGTGGCGAACCTTGAAGCGTTGCAGCTCCTTCACGAAGGCGGGAACCGTGGTTGGTGTGGGTGCGTCCATGATCAGGAAGCGCAACGTCACATTTCCTCCCGCCGCTTGCGGTGCCGGGCACTCGATCATCGTGCCGTTGAAGGACATTGAATCGATAGATAGGGAGGGGATGGATTCCCTTGATTCTGGGGTCATGGAGGGAAAGGGCGAGACGAGGTCTCTCACATGCGGGGACTCACTGGGGAGGCGAGATTCACTACATCACAGGGCGCTACGCTGGTAGCACGGCGCTGAGTGCTTTGGACATCCTTGCCGCAGCAGCGGCGTATCTGTCGCATTGGTCTGCGGTGATGGCTTCCCTTTCGTAGACGTCATTCCGGCAAAAGTTCAGCGAACGCAACAGCTGCTGTGGTGCGCGGTGGCTTCCGATCATTTCCGCTGATCGTAAAGCAGATAACGATTCCGCGCCCCGCGCGGCGGCACCGTCACCCGCAACCCATGTCGGTGCAGTCGTCAACAGATCGCGAGAGTCGCTCTCCAGAGCTTCCCACATCACGTCGTGTTCCAGCGACACAAAGGGTGCCACCGCGGATAGAGCCGCGGCAAAAAAACGGGAGTCGTCCGCCGCTTGTTCGTGCTGTGGTGGATCAGGATCCTCCGCCTCATCGGTGTTCAGAATGCACGTGTCGTCTTCCTCGTCTTCGTCGCAAGCGCTTTCGGATTCTGCGGACGCCGTGCGATGGGTAACGTGACGTTCAGCGTTTGCATCGGGCAGGTCGTGCTGTTGGCGGGCCTCGGCAAGAAGGGAAACCAGTTGTTTCGCTGCAGATTTCGCGTTGACTGCTGAAAGCCACGGATCCGTCGCGAGCGCCGCAGCGGTTGGGCGCATCGGGGGATCCTTCACCAAGCAGCGCGCGATGAACGTGTGCATCATGGGCGACCACAGCTCCCGGAACTGGAGCGTCGGGGGCGGGTCCTTCGGAATGCTGTACATGGCGCGATTGATGCCGCGGGCGGCGGTGGGCGGCTGCGTCTCTGCCATTTCGATCACGGTGATGCCCAGGCTCCAAATGTCGGCGCGTTCGTCGTAGTCTCGTTCCTCGATCGCCTCTGGGGCCATCCAGAACACTGTGCCGATGAATGAACGGCGACGGGCAAGACTGTCCTTCAACTGGGCCGACACGCCAAAGTCAGCCAACTTCACCCGGCCATCGGCCGTCAAAAGAACGTTGGCGCTTTTGATGTCACGGTGAATTTTTCGCTGTCTATGAAGGTACCGTAGACCGTCGATCATTTCGCGCGTCACGTACGAGATGACGCTTTCTGGCAACGGCCGTTTCATTCCGGCTATGAGGGCTGAAAGGGAGCCGCCTTCGCAATACTCCATCATCAACCACAAGCTCGAGTCGGTGCAGTACGTGCCCTTGTAGCGCACGATGTTGTCGTGATCACACGACTGCAGCATGGCGATCTCCCGTCTGACCGCTTGGACCTCTTCGTCGGGTGCACATAGAATGGAGATTTGCTTTGCAGCCACAATTTCGTTGGTCCGACGGTTGCGGGCTTTGATGACCACCCCGAACGCCCCTCGTCCGAGTTCCTCAAGTGGTTCAAACAGTTCCTCGGGGTTTCCGGAAATGATGTCGAGATCCGGCCAATGCGTCCTCGACGGGGTGGCGTCGGTCATCGAAAAGTACCTTCTGATCACCACCCGAAACCTACCCCGCATCCCCCCCACAACGCCACACCTAGATAAGCGCGCGGGGGGATCATATCCATAAGTGACATGCGGATGGCGTGCAAGCAATGGTCACAGGAGAGAGAAAAGTACACATAAACGAGAAGAAAGGGGGAAGCGAAACATCGTTGCTACACAAACTCTGGCCCCTTCAAGGGAGGGCATTGTGTGTCTCCATCTGCTGTTCGATGTCAAAGTCTTGGTACTCATAAGCGAGCATCAACACGGCAACATGACCGTAAATACTGTTCGGGCCGACAGACACGCCGCACACGCGAACGGCGGGGTCGAAAATGGTCTTTCGGTCGATTCGCGACGCGACGCCGTCGTCGATGATGAGCTGCATAACGATGTCCATGGCGGACCGCTGGCCTAGTGCAATGAGTTGCTGGCTCCTGCCGTTACACTCGCCGTACCGCTTCAGCCGCGCGAGGGGCGTGCTACCGTCGCTACCTGTCGTTGAGACCTTCATCTGCCTCCCTAGGTCCTTGACGTGGTCGCGCGCCGCTAGCAGCATCCCCATCGGCACGTCGAGCAGCGTAACGACGGGCCGCACAGTCTCCAGGTAGCTGATCGCGTCTTCGTACACGGCTCGGCCCTCAACGCACGTTTCAGGGTCACGGCCAGGGACGTAAATGGAGCTGCACGCCTCGTTGAAATGCTTCATTTTCTCCTGAATCTGAGGAATCAGTTGCTTGGGTTTGGTGCGCACTAGATTCAGGGCCTCCAGTATTTCATATTCGCTTTCCAGCATCGCGCGCTGTCCGATACCCCAGCGCTCGAGTTTGTCATCAGACGGCGCCTGTCGGGAGGCCTTGGCGTCCTCCTCCAAGGTTGCCTGCCGAGTTGACTGCGCTGCCCGGTCGTCGGGCACATCAATCTCCGTCGCACGGGCAATCGCGCGACTGTGTTCATCTTTCAAAGACTGTTTCAGCATTTGCGCTTTGCGAATCTTCGCCTCAGTGATGGAGAGTCCGATGCCCGGCACCTTGCCACTTGTCCCCTTCTTTTCGTCCATCTTTTTTATCAGTGACTTGTAAAAAGTGCTCTCCGCCTCTTCGCCCTGCCGGGTGTGAATGTCTTCAAACGCTCTTCTCGTCGTACGCAGCGTCAGCGACCGGAGGTCCGCCTCGCGCCGAAGAGTGCGCAGCGTCATCGCGTCGGGCGTCGCCGGTCGAACGTTGGCGTCGGCTAGCGAGGATTCCACCATGGACCAGATTTCGTCCTTGCAGAGTGCAACGAACTGTTCCACGCTTGCCAGCGTCGCTCGCTCCTTAGCGTCGAGTTCATTGTGTGCGTTGAAGCCCACGACGCACAGCACCGAGTACAATTTGAAGCAAAGCGAGTGAGTACGCGACAATTGGCCGACATCTGTCGGTGGTTCCTCCAAGGCAACGCGCGCAATCCGTCGGCTTACGGACAATTCGGTCGATGATGGTGCCGCGGTTGCACTGTCCGACCGCTGCGAATCCAAGGAAGGGGGTGCGGTCTGCGGATCGGCGACATGGCGTTCCCAAATTGAAAGCAGCACCTGAACGGCGGACCTGCCAGTGGATGTAGAACGCCACAGGCGGCACTCCTGGGTGGCAAGCGAGTTTTGCAGAATGTCCGACAGACACGAAAGCGGCAGTGGCAGCATCCAGATCGGCGACGCCTCAAGTACGTTCAATAGCAACCCGATGCCGCCGGCCTCCGTAAGTGCCCGTTCGTTTTCGGGACAGCCGAAGCAACACGACCAGACGCAGTCGACGCAGGCAAACACGAGGGTGTCCAGTTTGTCCGTGTAGTGAGTCGGCCGCAAGCACAGCAACGGAAGCACCACGGAAAGACCGTCAAAGTTACCGAATTGAGCCTGAAGCACGGGGTCTCGGTCGACGGAATCTGCAAGTGTTTGCAGGCAGTCTATTCGCACGGCATAGTCCGTAGCATCGCGCAACAGAGCGATGGACATGGCGACGCAACCCACAGCAACGAGGTCCTTTCTAATCGCCGTCTGAGCACCTCGAGCAAACAGCGCGACGGCCGTGTTCCTCAAATCTTGTCTAGGGCACTCCGCAATATAGTCACGAAGAATTTGAGGTCCACCGCAGCTCGTGAAATGCGTCGCGCCCGTGCCAATAAGTTCAATAAGCACATGGAGAACGGTCGCTTGTAAGTCGAAAAGCTGCAGCGTTGACCATGCAACGACGCAGGGCATTTCGCAGCGTACGTTCACGAACATCAATAGGACCTCGAAGAAGCCCCAAGAGAAGATGCTCGACGCGAGCTCTGGCTCTCTCGCAAACTTCACCAGTAAATGCCAGCAAAGTTTTTTCAATTGCAAGTCTTCTCCATGAGTCGTGTGGTGGTACTTGGGATTCACATCGGCTGACGCAATACCGCGTTCGGCGCCGCACGACAAGAGCAGAATCTGACGAAGCATGTCGGCGGTGACCCTTCTGACCGAATCACGATCGTCGGCGAGAAGGCCAAGCAACACGATGATGTCATTCCTCAGTTCCCGCTCCTTCAGTTTATGGCCCACCGACAGTGTGAACCGGAGGATGCAGAACATGCACTCCAAAAAGTCGCGTGTTCCGAGGGCGGGGGACCATTCTTGCGGAGCCAGTGTTAAGACGTTCCACGCCATTTCGATGCACAACGGCGCGCGACGGTCGCCAGCCTCACAGTGGCGCAACGTGCTCAACAACAGATTTGGGGTGCCGCATCGCAGTAGCACCTGCGTGGTGTGCTGGTAGTGTGTGAGCTCGATGATCGCCTTGCAAATCAGGACGACTTCGGCGGCCGCCGCCCCAGCGCTGCTTTCTCCTGTGGCGGTACGGGCCGAATACGACGCGTCGTCCTCAGCCTCGTCGTCACTGGCTTCTTGCGAGGAGGTCTGCCGCGGGAACTGCTCTCCCGAGCCATTCGCCCTGACACGCTCCACGCTGCGTCGCAAAATGGTTTCGGCTTCCACGGACACCGCCGAGTTCCAAGCATCGGTCAGCCCTCGCACCACGGGGTCACTGATGGCCAAGTGCCAGTCCTTCCTGCGCTGGAATGTGTTCTTCAACGTGGAGTGGTCATTCAAGTCGTCCCCGCATTGGGCACGGATGCGAAGGAACGTGGCCCTGAGAACGGTTGTGGCTTGACCCCGCACCGATGGAAACCCCTTGATGGAGAGCGCACCGGCGACGGCCTCCGTCATGTGGCGCAGCGCGTCTAAATGGATTCGTTGATCGTTCAACGTGGTGCATACCAGGGGCCGCCGGCAGCCGTCGATGAGCGCAATCAGGGCGGCTTCTACCCGCGGTGTGGCTGCGCGAGCCGCTTCGTCCTCATGCGAAGATTTTAGAACGTCGGCCAGAAAAGCAATGGAAACCGGAACTCCTTCGAGGGCCTCGGCGGCTGGATAGCCCGTCTGGGCAAACGTCGCAGCAAGGGTTTCAACTTGAATGCACTGGCGGTCATATTGATGCGCGGTTGACGCGTCGCGAAAAAGCTGAAGCAGGCTGCCGAACGAGCACTTCGAAGGGCCTTGAGCGGATGGCATTTCCGACTTGTTCTTTGCTGCAACGCTGGACCGCATTGGTGCGAGAGAGAGGTAACGGAGTCTAGTCGTGAACGAAACAATCTGGCAGCCAAAAACTTGGGCAGACGGGTCTGCGGCTGCGGTGTCTTTCTCACTGTGTCAAAAGTTTCAGTACAGCAGTTGTTATTTCGATCGTTCATTTTTTCCGCGAGCCGCTCCGCTGCCTGGTGTTGCGCTCGTCGTTCCACGTGCTGACATGTGGATGGCAAGCAGCGACCTCAAGTCGCTAATTTCACGGTTCTGCTGACGGCAACTCTTCGTTGCCGAGTCCAATTCTTGCCGGAGACGGTGAACTTCCATTTTGTCCGCCGGGACTTCCGCCGGTAGGTGATCGAGAGATGCCTTTTTCGCCGGAGTGGATTGGCTCTTTGGGGGGCTTAAATGCTCCGGTGTCGCTCCTGGGCGAGCCAGGAGGCACATTTCTAGATGTGCAACCCGGTCGGTCAGCCACCTGTTGCGTGCCTGAAGGTCGCTAATCATTTTTTTACCCTTTTCGTCGTGGGACACAGCCAGTTGTTGCAGCACTCCACTGCGGTATGCTTCGAGCTGGGCCTCCAGGCACTTGACGGTGTCCATCGTCCGTTCGAGCTGTGTCTGTGTTTCGCGTTCCTCGGCGACCGCTCGATCAAACTTGGCGACCACTGCATCGGTTTCAAGCGAATCTGAGGAAACGACCTGCGTGGCTTGGCGGGGGCCTTCGGCGTCTTCAATAGTTTGAGTTGCGCAGCTCGCCATTGGCATGTCAAGGCGTGCTTCCATGTCGCGAATCCGCCGGTGCAATTGGCGAATCTCGTTGTCTTTTTTCTCCATTGCCTCGAGCAGCGTCGACGCTCGTTGGCGCGAACTGTCCGCTTCGAAGGAAACCTGAGATAGTTTGGCTTTCAGATCGCTGATTTCCTTCATTTGAGAAACGACGGAACGCTCATGATCCAGGCGCTGTGCGTTCAATTCTCGTGCGGCGGTCACGGCGGATAGTTCCGCCGACGCGCTCAAACGCTCCTTCTCCAAGCGCCAATTCGTGCGATCGGCTTCGATCGATAGTTTGGTGTCGCACAAGCGAAGTTCCAAATCCCGTATTTGATCTTCGTACCGGCACTTCGTTGATTCGATTTGTTCGGAGAGCTTGGCATTTGCGTTGGTCAACGCCTCAATGGTCGCCGTGCAAGTCTCAAACCGTCGGGTAGCGTCACGCAGCCGCTCTTCGCGGTCTGTCAAGAAGGTGAGCAACGTGTGCTGTTCGATAGATTGGGTAGCGATTGTGGGAGCCGTTGGCACAGCGGCAGCCGCCACTGGAGCCGTTGGAACAGCCACCACTGACGGAGCAGTTACGGCTGTCGACGATGCCTTTTGGCTAGAATCATCCGGCGCAGCTGGAGTTGTCGACCGGGGCTGGCTTGCGGTTTCTGTACCAGGGTCGCTAGTCGGGGGGGCTGCTGTCGCCGATGGGCTCGCACCCACTCCTTGTGCCATTTGCGGAGTCTGAGGCGATGGGATGACCGCTTGCAGATTCTGCGTCGCGACTGGTTCAGGTCCGTACTTCGAGACCAACGCTTCGATCAGCCCTTCCTCATTGCCAGCATACTTCTGAAGCAGTGAGTCTGTGGTTCCAACTTTGGCAGGTGCGTGGGCGTTGAAGATTGCGATCACTCGTTCCTTGAAGGACGATGTCGTCGGCGGCACGGCCGGGGGGGCTGACGGCGCGGGAGTTGGTGACGCAGCCGCAGGCTGCGTCGCTGCAAGCTGACCGTTCCCAGTCGGTTCGGGCCCATATCGCGACACGAGCGCCGCGATCACGCCCTCCTCATTTCCTCGATTCTTTTCCAGCAGCTTGGCCGCGCTGTCGACCTTTTCCGGCTTGTAGGCAAAAAAAATGGCTGTCACTCGGCGAAGGAAATCACTAGATGGATCGGCGACGGGGATCGGTTGGGAGACGGCGGCAGGCTGGGGAATGGAAGCGGCAGGTTGCGAAGTGGCAGCGGCTGGCGGTGGAGCAGCGGACGGCGTTGGGACGGCAGATGCGGGGCCCAGGGCCACTGCGGGTGTCGGTGGGGGTTCGGGCCCGTAGCGATTCACAAGAGCTTCGATGAGAGCCTCCTCCTGACCGGCATACTTCGTCAACTGCCCATCCGCCAGAGCTATCTTGGTCGGATTGTAATGCTGGTACATCGCGTAGACACGATCTTTGACGGACCGACTGGGTGACGCGGTCACAGTAGCGCCTTCAACCGGATAGGCAGGTTCGGGGCCGTACTTCGTCGTGAGATCAATGATCAATTGGTCCTCCTTGTTCTGATACATCTTGAGGGCCACATCCACATTGTCAAGCTTCGACTTGTTGTACGTCTCGTAAAGGCGGACGACGCGGTCGCGGAACGACAACGTCGTGGAACCGAGAGGTGGCAACTCCCAGGACTTCGTGCGGCTTGACACGTTGACGAAGTACGGCAGTTGCGACTTGGGGTCAAGTTTAACAAGAAAGGCGTTGCGTGAATCTTCGAGGGGTTGTCCGTGCAGCACAGCGTATGACTGTCCGCCTTGGTTCACACGGTCGTAAACTAGGCGACCGACGGTCCAGTTTTCGGGCAACGTCATCAAGGGAGAGGAGTCTGTCGCAAGCGAAACACAACGGATGCATCCATCTATTGATACAGTGCCTAACATGTAGTGTCAACCGCCATTGTTGAAGTCAAAAACTATCATTGAGCGGCTGCGCGGTGTCCTGCCTGGTACACATTCGGTAACGGGGGAAAAATGAGTCCATCACTCAGGGGATCCGTGGTGTGCCACTGCGCGGTCTAGAGTCGACGCACGGCCCATCGGAAAGAACGAGTAGTCGTTGTCCTCTATGCGGCTCAGACAGTAGTCCTCTGCGCCGTTCAATTCGTCCCGCGGTTTCATTTTTAGGAAGTGCATGAAGAAGACGTAGTTCCACATGTTGTGTTCCGCTTTGACGTGGTGCTCGAAACCGCCAGGATCGACGCGGTCAAACTCGTTACTGTCAATACCACATACAAAGCACTTTGATTCTTGATCGGTTTCGACAAACTCTCGCTGTTCGCGCAGTTCGGCAAAAGTGTCCACAATGATACCGAAGACGATGTTGAGGAAAATAATGATGACAATCAAGAAGAACAACACGTCGAAGAAGAAGCGGCCGTATCCGAGCCGAATCTTGTAGTTGGGATTTGGTAGATCGTCGGCAATACCGCCGCCAGCCCGCAGTCCATTGTTGATGTGGATCAGCCAGCACTGGAGAAGCGTGTGGCAAGAAAAGTTTTCCCCAGCGTCGTTGTAGAACTCGCCGAATGCATGAAACGCGATAATGCTAAAAATGTAAACGACGACAAGTTGCAGGATAAACGTCAATATCAACGAAGTGCCGTTCTTGGTGACGGCGAGGACAACGTTGAAGAGCTGGGGACTGAACGCTACGATTTGGAGGAGTTGCACGGAGTACCACTCGGGTGTCCAGAAATAGCCTGCGAACGCGGCCAACAAGAAGATCAGCCGGAACCACATGACCCCGCTCTTGAGCAGCATGCTGATCGACCCCGAAAAATAAACAATCAGAGGCACATGTGCTACGCGGTTATCGCTGACCTGCGGGGGGGCGATATTCAGGTACGATCTGCTTTCGCGAACGGCGTCAGAATTGAGTTCGTCCTGCCAGTGCCCCCACTCGTCGTTGAGGAAGACTTTCATCGGACCAAAAAAGAAATGAAGGAACAGTAGCGTTTGGCTCACGACTTGAAGAATGCCGAATACTTGCGTGAAGATCACCTCAGTTGACGTTTGCGCCGGAATGGTGAGCGTGATTGGGGCCCGGACAGTGGCAATCAAAAAAACGTTGAGAACGATGGCGGCCAACATTGACAACACGGCCAGTTTTCCTGCATGTTCGTGGACAGCCGCCAGGCCTGGCGTGGTGCGCAATCGATCGTAGTATTCCAGCTCCTCGATGAGCTTTTTGCTTCGGTCGAAAAAGTCTTGAATCCGTTTGTTGTCGCTATCGCGTTCAACGCTTTTTATCAGGTTTTGCTTGCTATCTTCTCGTAGATTGGCGCTACTAATTCGAGGAATTCGAAAGTAGATGCGCTCAACAATACCGTCGCGGAGAATTTCGATGGATCCCAGCAGGTCATTGACCTCTTTGAACGAGTCGCTTCCGCGTAATGCCTGTCGAATGGTTAGATTGAACTTGTCGGTGAACTCCGTGGTTGTTGACCCGCCGAGATGACTCAACGACTGAATATCTAGACATGTTCGCAGAAAAATCAGGACCTGCGTTCCTACCGTGAGTTCGTCGTCATGTTCCGCAACTCGTTTCACCCCTCCCATGACGATATCCTTGACGAAGCTGTTTTTCTGTGACCGCGAGAAATCGCCGTAGCTTCGGTCCATGGCGCGCACCAGTGAGGATAGCGACAGCGACTGCACCAGTGGCGCCACGAACGTCGCATCTGTTCGGCGTTCGAGGAGCGAGAGGAGAACCGTCACCGCAAGAAGGTGCACTTGTCGGAGATCGTGGTGAGATACGTCATCGGACATGACCGCAAGTAGCGAGGCCAAAGCGTCGCCAATGCCAAGGGCTACGAACAGGTCCTGGTTCTTAGGGCATGGGCCTTGAATAGCTTCCGCGATGGTGAGTAGCAATTGCTGAACGCAGCCCATGGTACTCGGAAGGATGATTCCCAGCATCGACGTCAGTAACGCGGCGACGGCTTCGAGTGTGTTGACCGACAAGACGTTGTCTGGTTGCTGTCGTAGATAGTTTTGCAGCTCCAGATTGTGCCCTTCGCAGCAAAGGTGCATCAACCGAAGCAGCAATTCACTTCCCTCCGTGTTCACCTTCGCGGAACTAGCGCCTGCGGCGATTGATTTCTTCGAGTCGTTCATCGCGTCGCGGAAAGACACGAGCCGATCGCGCATCACAATCAACAAAGGTTCGTCAGTTCGCGAAGCCATCCACCGGAACAAGTCATCCTGCACGGTTTTGTTGCCACCTTCGAGCGACGCAATGGCAAGGCGCAGCGTCGCGTTGAAAAGGTCATCGTCTTGCGTGGACAACTGATTGAAGATCGTTGGCAATACGGCGATTCCAATTCGGCCCCAACCGACAACAGCGTTTTGCCTCTCGGCCAAAGGCATCATCAGCGACAGAGCGTGCAGGTCCGAAGCATAACCTGGTGGCTTTGCAACGCCGAAATAGTCGGCCCAAGACGTGCTCTCGTCGAAGGGGTTGCTGGCTTCCACCAGGAGGCACTGGCGAATGCATATCATGGTGTGCAGCATCGTGTCCCGATTGAGGTTCGGCAGGTGTTGAACGCAACTGCACAAGAACTGCGATCCAAGCAACCCTGTGCGAAGCAAAAATCCGGCGGCTGAAACAAACAGGTTGTCAGGTCGGCAGGCAGGGTGCAGTTCAATGGCTTCATAATATGCCTTCCATCTCTGCGCGACACTGGCCTGGTACGCGAGCGTCGATTTGGCGTCTGCGTGGTCGGGCACGTTGCGAGGTAAATCGCCATCATCGTCCAGTAACGAGTCGCTTTTCTTCGACACGTTGTCCACGGCGTCAATAATCTTATCAAAATCCGCCGCCCAATCAGGACTGCCGCAAAACGAGTGCTCCTTGGCGACCTTGAGGCAGGCAACGAGGCGCCGTCTACCCTTCGCCGAAGCAGCAATTTCGGGCCACGTCTTGAAATGTTGCTGGATGAAGACGAAACGAACGAGCAAGCACAGTTCATCCACCAAGCCAATAAGGCCGGCAATAACAGCATTCAGGGCCGCAGCAGACAAAATTGCACCGCCTAGCTCGTCCACTCTTTCGAAGACTTCTTTCAACACCATGCACACGTTGTTGAACACGTGGTCGATGATGAGCGACCGCGAGTTGCGGGACTGGTGGATTTCATGCTCAACTGCCGAGGAGGGCTGGGGGCCGAGAGGCTGGGCACTCGTGGCCTCATCTCCTAAGGCCTGCCGTAACAAGGCGACGTCACAACGACAACGTTCGACGAATCCAGAAAAGTTGCGATGCCCATAAAATGCCCCCCGGTATGTCTTATCGCGAAGAATCAGCACGCCAAGAAGTAGCACGTACTTGGTCCGGAAGAACACTGGAAGGGTCGCGTTCGCCACGACTTCGATAATTTCGTCTGTTGCGTTTGAGCCGAATAGCAGCTGACGCACCTCGCTGTATCGGGTAACTTCGTTTCGCTTGACGAGGACGTAAACCAAATTGACGGATTCGACGTGCAGCTGCAGCTCCCCTTGGCTATTGAAGAATGCGGAAGATGAAAACACTTGCTCTCGGTGTGGACGACCTCGGCTCCCGCACCAGCGCTCCTTGAATCGAAACAGGGGGGTGACCGCTGGGTTCATAATGATGCTTCGCCAAATAGCGTCTTGCACCGCGTTGACGTATCGCTCGCTGTCATCCTTGGAAGAAACTATGCCGGTGAGAAGTCGCACTGTGGTGAGAGCCATCGAAGGAATGCCAAGCGTGCTCACGATCTCGCGAATAACAACAGGTGCAATCGTCGCGGCGAACGGTCTTGAAAAATACAAGGCCTTCAGGAGCATTACGACGCCAATGTCGGCCGTGAGCAAGTGCAGAACCTTGTGGATGTCGTTTACGATCAGCTCAGCAAGGTCGTCGTCCTGGCAAAGTGTTGTCAGCAAGGACACAATTTGAGTTGAAAGTTCGGTGAGTTGTTCAGGCGGGGGCATGGGCAGCGACGCGCAGATACTGAGCAAAGATTGCACCACGCGCAAGTGCTTCATCATCGACAGCTTTTCTTTGAATGTGCCTCCGTAAGGAGAAGACAGCAGACGATCGGTTGCATCGACAGCATTATGGCATTGCGGCGCTTGTTCGACACTGAGAGTTGACGACGCCAGGTCGGCGAGGATGTCACAGTGGACTTTCGCTTGCCGGAAGTACTGTCCGCTCTTTGCTGTGGCAAGCAATTGCAGCTCGCCACATTTATCAATGATTTGGCCGGGGTAATTGGTCAACTTCCAGAACAAGCGAATCGACTCGACAGCCACCGGCGTGCACTCGGTGTTGGCGACCAGAATTAGTGATCTGAGCAGCGTGGGCACGAGGGAGGTCGTCGGCCCAGTTTCTCCCCCGGTGATCAAGTGGCCATCGACCGCACGTAGTGCATCTAGGTCGGCGACTTGAGCGATTTCTCCCAGTTTCACGCCGCGGGTGAACCGAAACACGACATCTATTGCATCACGGCACAGGAGAAACTCCATCAAGTGGTCCACCATGGAAATGCACTTGAGGCGAACTTCGTTGATCAATTGAGTGCTGTTCCCTTCATCTTGAGGTGAACCGACTCCGTAGAGGGTGGTGAGCGGCTTTTCTGTTACCTCTTTGACGGACCACGTCACTAGAAGCCTCGAGACGAGTGCGACAAGGGCATTGTACTCGGTGAAACGGAACATTCCTCGTCGGAGAAATGACGACATCGTGTTGACGGCCGCAAGGAGCAATCGAAGGTCACGAGTCGTGATCGGTTGAGTCGAATTGACGATGGTTTGCACGATTCCGAGAACGGCCTCCTTCGTGCTTTGAAGTGATGGCGGTGTATCGTGCTCCAGAGGTAACGTGGATGGTTCTTCAATGATGTAAAACAAGGCCGCGCACATTTCGACAAGGTCGGGACTGCCCTCCGTTTCGACAAGGCCGGTTGTAAATAAGTGAAGAAAGGCGGAGCGCAGTCGCGCCGGCACTTCCGGAGTGCTAATGCACGGGATTATTGCCTCCAGTGACACGATCGCGCCGATCGCAGCCACAGCGTGGTTGTTTCTTCCAGTACAGAGGGCTGCGAGACAATGTACTTGCGAGGTAATCAGTTCCAGCAACTTATTGTAGCGGGGATGACTGCCGAGAAGCGTTTCGAGACGAGTCAAAGGCATCCATGTGACTGGATCTCCAACTTCTGTCATCATCGGCAAGGCAAACGTGTCGGATGAAGCCTTCATTGCCGCCGAAAACGAGGCGGACATTGTGGAAGACCGGTCATTTACAGTCATCGAGGTGGGAATACCAATTTGAGCGACGTCGGCGTCGCACTTTATCGACAAAAACACCCTCGAATGTGCACGCGCGTCCTTGAGCAAATTGGAACAAATGCGTCGCTGAGCCGATCTCAGACCCTTGTTGCCGCACGTTGCTAACGCGGCTAAAATGTCGTAAAGTGGCTTTACCGGGGTGGACAGCAATCGGTCGCAAACGTAGTCCACCAACGATGAATCATTCGGCGTGTCGACGATTGACATGTTCCCTCGAAGGCACTCTAACGTTGCCATCGCTGCTTCAGGGCAAAAGCATGCGGCATCCACGAGAAATAACAGTCCATCTCGAATGTCAGCAACATGGGTTTCATTGCCCCGAACAATGTTGGAAATCAAGGTGAACGCTTGCTTGAGAACTTCAAACGCATCTGAGTAACGTACTTCAGAGTCGTCCACGACGGGGTCGTTGCTCAAGAGCTGGTCGGGAGTGCAGTGCTCGAGAATCCTTTGGCACAGTTTCAACGACAATGACGCAACGCCGAGGTCGTGCAAGAGCTGTTGGGCCCTGAAACTGGTCGCACAAATGTTATTTAATTGAGAAATGTTTTCTTGAATTTGAAGCACCCGATTCCAATCAACATTGCCGCGGGGAGAACCGTCATCGGAAAGTTCAGCAACGGACGCAATTGGGGGCAACAGCATCAAGATGATGTTGAGACGGTTGTGGTCTTCCGCTGAAATACGGTGCAATTCCAGACCATCACCAGGAGACAACGAAGGCACGCAGCGTACCACACGTTGGCGGCGAGTATTGCGAGTGCCGGAGGCAAGCTGTTCGCCGGCTGCCAACCAAGAGTCCTCAGTGTCTCGAATTTGCAGGTAAACTTTGCTGCACTGTACCAGTTCTTTGTCTTGTTCGCCGACAGCATCATGAAACGAGAAAACTGCTCCGTTGCCAGTTGGCTCCTTGTCCACGTTCTGCAAATACAAGGTTGGTTGGCCCAGGGACCCGTGTGACGCAGACAAATACCGACCGCTTCGAAGATCCTTCAGACGATATGTGTGCAAGTCTCCCGCTAATAAGATACCACCGCGGTGCCGATCTTCCCTCTCCACGACGAAGCGATACGAATTTGGGAGGGAACCGGAGCCGGTTACACGTGGCGCTGAATCCTGAGGTTCGAAGTAGCACGGGCCAGAGGGTGGAGCGACCAGCCTGGTTCGATCTTCCTTGTGGTGCAACTCGATGCAATCACCACACCGTAACTCGACTTCTTGGACAACGTACCCGTGGATGTTTCGAGGTGGTCGCACATCAGCATCGTGAATGCGGATCGAAAACGTTTCCGGCGTTGATCCGGCATTGACTTCGAATCCCCCATCGATGCCGGAGTCACGCAGGCGGGACACGTGCAAAAAATTATGGTCACCACTGGTGACCTGAAGGGTGACGTAGTCGCCTTCCATCACGAACTCGCCTTCCGCTCTCACCTTGTACCGTGGCATCAAACGCCACTTTTCCCACATTGAATCGTCCATTGCTGCGAGATCTTCAAGAGTTACACGCTGGTTCGCACGATCCACAACGCTTGCGTAACGCGATTGATGGCACAAGTATTTTCCTTGGCGAATGTGACGCAATCGAAGTGTCGAACCGAATTTCACCGGTTCTCCACGGTGCCGAAAAACATCGCCATCCCCAACGCAAACTTCAAACACGGTGTGTTCGAAATTCTGAATTTTGGAATCTGCAAACACACCGAGCGGTGACAGGGCGCTCGACGTCGTCGCACAAAATCCGGAGCGCGGATCGCAGAACAACGTGATGCGATGGCCGTAACGAAGGTGGTCGCGGGGCATATGGGAAGGAAGTCAAGGGTGGGACTGGAATCGAAGTCCGCAAGTCACGTTAATGGACGCGAAATTTCAACGCGGCATCGGGTGTCACGTGTAAGTATTCTCTACAATTGAAATGCTCGAAATCACTTGGCGGGCAAGCTCCGGCGTCGAACTCTGCCCTTCGCCGAACCGTCGTCGGTTGAGGATCCAAAAATGTGCTTGCACATTCCTTGAGTGTCAGCGTTCGAATTGAGATACTGACGTAAGTGATAGATGGTTGTTGGGGGAATAGCCAACGCACCACGAGTAGTAAAGACATCCGGTACCAAAGAAAGATCTGGTTCTAGCGGAATTGTCGGTGACACTAAGCTACCATATGTTTGTGGAACCGTGGCTGCAGAAATAGCGGCTGAAAAAGACTGACGACGTTGTTGATCGTAAGCCTCTGTCACAAGACTTCGATGAATCCACAAGACGACACCACGCAAGTTTCGGAACGAGGTTAGACTTAGCCGCGATACCGGATTCATGCCTCTTAAATCCAGTAAGGCGACTAGAAACGACTTTCCCATTTCTGCGAAATGTGACACGGAATACTTCGGCGATGGTGTTGAGTCCGTCACTGGAATCTCGGAAATCCCAGAAGGGTGGTTCAATCCAGCAACTGCATTCGATGGGTGGCCAGACACAAAACTACACTCGAACGTGTATGAGTGCACGAAGCCGGTTTCAAGGTGCAGAACGACGCGACTGGATCCATCCTTACCATCGCCATTCACGCCTTTCACAAACATGTTTTGTTCCGAGAAATTACAGCTCGGAAAGTGAAAATATGCGCAGTTAACAGCTGCCAGTTTCGCGAAAAGTAGACTTGAAATTTGGTCGGCGGCCGACATGGCGTTTCCAAACAAGAACGCGCCCCTTTTGTTGGCATGCGCGTGCAGATCCATATACAGTGCGAGGCGGTTGGTCCGTGCACAGGCGAGCATTAAGCGCCTGATGGCGTGCACAGTTGGAAACCTGCGTGCATCCGTTCCTTTGTATTGACGGTTGAGATTTTGTCCTTGAGGGTCTGCTCGAGTGTTTCCCCTCACGACACCATCAGGATTGACCAGTGGAACCACGAGAAAGGCAAAGTGCTTCCGCAGTGTGCAAGCGCGTGCATCCGTCGGATGGAGAAGAAAGTCGAGCATGCCTTGCAGCACGTGGTTTGCGGGCGTTTCCCCTGGGTGAATGCGGCTCGTCAACAGCACAAGTTGCTTTGACGCGAACGCTTCAAAGGCGATCGGGCGTTCGGCATCAATCGACGTCGATGGTGATGGTAGCGTTCTCGTAAAATCCATTCCGTTTGTCCCCGAAATTGTCAATAAATCAACTCGAAGTTGGTCCAACGACAACGTAAGCAATTCCCGAGCCACAAAGGCATCTGTTGCATATTTGGAAGGCTTTTCTATGGACGGCTCTGCAATCGCCGTTGCGCCAGGATCCGGTGAAACGCCCGTGGGTTGAAACGGCACCCCGTTGGTCGCGTCGGGAACGAGATTCGCCAAGTACCTTTGCACGCGACTGTAACTGAATGGAAATGAGTAGGCGAGCGCCAAGTGGTCCTGGCCATCGCACGACACCAGGTTTTGATCCACGTTCACATCAAACGCAACATCTAAATGAGTTGGACGGATGATGGACGTCGAAGAACCATCCCCTGCGACATCAGGCACTTCATCGTCTTCAACTGCCGGCAGAATGGGTTGCATCAATGCGCTTGGTAAGACGGAAACTCTTGATAGCACACGAGTGAAACTCCCAGGACGACTTGACAATGACATCACGGGAGCCCACCCAAATCCATAGTTTTTCGCAAAATTCATATGCACTAGGACAAACGACAATTGTGTCCCTCGAGGAACGCCGTGCACTTTGAAGTAAAACCATGCCTTACTTTGAGTTTCGTGTGGCGTTCCGAAGCAGTCGTTACAAACGTGGAGATTGAAAGATGAAGGCGCAGTGCGTTCAACGAGTCGTAGATTTCCGGAATCGAATTCGGACGAAAAAACGATTTCGTTGTTGGGATCACCTTCGATAGGAAATGAGAAGCGAACGGTCATTTGATTACTTTGCGGTGGAACGTATCGATATTCTGTCCCGGCGGCTGGTTGAGTGTCACGACACTTGTCGGCCACAACATCTGCGCGCAGTGCAACCATCCGTTCCGCGTCATCACTCGAAACGACCGTCTGTGATGTAGTCTGGGCCGGTCGACTGCTTCCGCGTCTCGGAACTCTTGGAGGTACGGCCAACCGATCGAAAGCGACGAAGAAGCTTTCTCCTTTTTTCATGCAAATCGTCTGATTTTCAAACAACAAAAGTTCAAACAGCAAACGTTTGTCAAAGCAAGAATTTGGCAACTATTATCGCGATGAGGTCGTACCAACCTTGATGAGTCATGTCACTGTTGCGCGCACATTTGCTTCAATCCAGCCGCACGGGATTCTTGTTCCATTTCACCCAAGCAGCTCATCAATTTTTCTTCAGCGAGTTTCTTGCGAAAAATGGCCTTTTCGTTGCTGGGATTCAACCAAACAGCTTTTTTTGCTGCCCGCCTTGCGGCCGACCATTCTTCGAGAACAATGTGAACTTGGGCCACATTGCTATGCACAATGGAGGCCAATTCCCAAGAAGACTTCGGTACATCATCGTCCGTCCACTCTTCGATTGCGTGTTCGTATGATGCCAGAGCCTCTCGATAACGGCGCGAACGAAAGTGCTCGTTCCCGGCCTCCTTTGCTCGTTCAGCAGCCATGTGGGATATGCCGGGGGCGAAAGGATTTGGATCTGACTGAACTACTGAACATTGGCGAACAACGAGCCTTTGGAATACTGCTGGAATCGTTCCAAGCTTCGGCACCAAGTGTCGACAGTAATTCATTGGTTGCCAAAGTGGAGGATTTCCGGCGGCACCCGCGACAATAGCTGCGACGAAAACGTCACGAACAGTACCGAGGTAAAGGGCTGTCGACAGTTCCTCCGGAGTAATGAGGTCAG
>ERZ1292630.1381-Hain-H41-02um-R3-1381-length-23949-cov-7_pt1 | contig 23949 bp, 21 predicted proteins | sample MGYA00564408_ERZ1292630 | MGnify/ENA primary metagenome ERZ1292630 (study PRJEB36523, sample SAMEA6512641) | groundwater metagenome | collected 2019-01-08 | study: AquaDiva: Metagenomics assemblies of 32 groundwater samples
GTGGAAACATATGCGCCAAAGAAAATTCAGAATTCATAATTCAGAATTCAGAATTATAAAAATGTTCTTGATAGGTGGATTTTATCGCGATTGAAGGGGGTGACGGAATTGGTGACGGAGAATCTCAATGGATATGAGCCGGTTGTTTCCGCGCGCGCGATTGAGGAGTTTTTAATTAAGGATTTTTCGCAATGGTATTTGCGCAGATCGCGCAGGCGGTTTCAGAAACCGGAGAATGAAAAGGAGCTTCGGGAAGTTTCAGCGGTGTCTGTCTATGTGCTTTTGGAGCTTGTAAAACTCTCCGCTCCTTTTATTCCATTCTTTGCTGAAATTATTTTTCAGAGATTACAGCGAAGGGTCGGAGCAAAAGAAATGAGCGTACATATGATGGATTGGCCTGTTGCGAAGAAAACTAGCGGGGTTGCGCTTGAATTGCAGATGGATAAAATTCGTGCGTGGACGGCTGAAGCGATGAAATGTCGGGCGGAAGCGGGTATTAAAGTGCGACAACCATTGGTAAAATTCCAAATTCCAAATTTCAAATTCCAAATTCCAAAAGAACTACTCGAAATTTTAAAAGACGAGATAAATGTTAAAGAGGTTTTGTGGGGCGATGAATTTTTGCTTGATATAAAAATAACCCCAGACTTGAAAGAGGAGGGAATGGTGCGCGAACTGATTCGCAATATTCAAGAGATGCGTAAAGACGGTAGTTTTACACCCACAGACCGCATTGAGGTTTCTTTGGTAGCTATTGGTATTATGAAGGGAATTGTTGAACGATGGAGCGCTATTATTAAAAAAGAAGTCGGTGCAAAAAACATTTCGTTGGCGCCGTTGCGTCATCCGCGCGTTGAACGGGAGATTCCGTTTGACGAAAACAAGCTTACAGCGGCGATAGCAAAAGCATAATGTATAAGACCGAGGGTATAATTTTAGCCAGTGAAAAAACAAGAGAAAGCGATATAGCGCTTTCTGTTTTTACGCGAGATTTTGGTAAAATTTCGTGTGTGGCGCAGGGTGTGCGCAAGAATGATTCACGTCTTCGTTCTATTTTACAAATCGGTGCCCATATTGATTTTCAGTTTATTACTTTGCGTTCTGGTAGATTTCGGCTTACTTCGCCCGCCCTTATTTCCTTGTATCCACGCGGATCGGTTCGCGGGGGGACGCTTCCGGTTTTTTTGTATTCTCTTGATTTGTGTAATCGCATCGTTCTTGAGGGTGAGCGAGACATTCGTTTATGGAACCTTATGATTAAGTGGGCGGATCATCTTTCGCGTGATGAGATGCACGCGCCGATTGGCGAGGTATTCTCAGTGGATATTTTTTCTCGTGCTCGATTTTGGTTTCTGGGGAATCTTCTTGTGGTTCTTGGACATGTATCAGCGGAAGATGAGCGATATTTTTCTGAATCGTTTTCTTCCTTTATTTCTGGTGGTCAATCGGCGGTTGCACGGGAAAAGTACGAAAAGATTGAGCGCGCGTATGTCCGATATTGCGGTATTTCTGTTCCGCAATTACAGACGGACAGCGCTCTATAAATTATAGTTTACCTGCGCAGGTGCTTTAAAAATAATTATTAAAACGATATAATCACGAGTATGGGAAAACTTGAAGACCTTAATAAAAAACTTTTTAGTGCGGATTTTCTGGGGCGAAAGCGCACGCATAGACAGTCATTAGAACGGCCGGATTCTGCGCGGGAGCCGTGGGTATTTGAGCCGGAAGAGTTAAAACGGGGTGAACTTGCCAAAAAACAGCATTCATATGTTATGGTTCTCTTTGGGCTTTTGATTGGCGTTGGGATCATTTTTTCTTTTGGGTATTGGACGCTTCAATCTGGAATTCTGTTTAATCTTTTGGGAAAAACAGAAGTTGAACTTTTAATTGTCGCTCCAACCGAAGTTATCGCGGGGGATCGCATAACATACTCGGTCATTTACAGGAATAAAAGCAAGAACGCGATTCATGATGTTGAGCTTTTTTTTGAATATCCAAAAGGATCAGAAATTATTGGCGATTTTGATGATGGGATAGACCCCCAATCTTTGCGCGTGAGGGTTCCAATTGATACGATTCCGCCTTATATGGAGAGGGATTTTGATTTTACTTCGCGTATTTTTGGGAAAGATGGGGTTCCGTTTGTCGCGCGCGCAACGCTAAAGTACACGCCTGAAAATGCGTCTTCTCGATTTGAAGTAAAAAAAGATCATTCATTGAAGATTGTTCATGTCCCCATCGCCATTGATCTGAAGGGCGCGGAAGAAGTTCTTTCGGGCGAATTGAAGGAGTATGTTATTGAGTATGTTTCAAATGCGTCAGCGCAATTTCGCGATATAGCGCTTCGGCTCACCATTCCCGATGGATTTCAGGTTCTGGATTTTGGCACAGATCCATTTTACAAGGATGAAAAAGAATTTGTGTGGGATATTGGCAGCATTTTGCCGGGATCATCGGGGAGTATTCGTGTTCGTGGGATTTTAAGCGGATCGCCTCTTGAGCCAAAATCTTTTCAGTATGGACTTGGGATATATAATAAAGAAACTCACGAATGGGTTCCATATATTGAGCGAATACTTACTTCAAAAATTATTGAATCCCAGCTATTTATTCAGACAACAATTCAGGGCAAGCGACAGACGAGCGTTGCGCTTGGAGAGAGTGTTTCTGGCGTAATTCTCTATAAGAATAACTCAAACACGCCATTTAAAAACCTTACTATAACTGTTGTTATTGACGGCCCAATTGACCCCGCTTCGCTTAGGGTGTTTGGAGGCGCCGTTTTGGACTCACGGACGATTCAATGGAAGGTTGCGACTGATCCCGCGCTTCGGCTTTTGAGCGTTGGCGGGATGCGGAATCTTTCGTTTTCATTTAATACATCGCGCCCAAATCGCGTTGGGAATATAAAAAATATGGAAATCGGCATTACGGCGCGGATTATCGCTGAAAAAGACCAAACCGCCGATGTAACTCCGGAAGGAAATGACGCTGTTATGATTCAGGTGCAAGCGGTTCCGTATTTTATTGCAAAAGCTCTTTATTCTGGAACAGTCATCACAAACACGGGGCCGATTCCTCCGAAAGTTGGTAAGGAAACAACCTATACAATCGTTTGGGAAATTGGTTCTTTTGGCGGGAACCTGGACGATGTAATGGTTCGCGCCACCCTTCCGTTATATATGAAATGGAAAAAGCTCATTATTCCTTCGGGTTCCGCGATTTCATATAATTCAATAACAAATGAAATTGTTTGGAATCCCGGAAGAATTCTTGCCAGCGAATTTGATAGTTCAACGGCGAAAGTTTCATTTCAGGTTGGCCTTACGCCATCGCAAAGTCAGATTGGTTTTACGCCAGACATTGTTGGCGAAACTTCTATTGAGGGGGTTGATGTATTCACAAAAAACAATATTCAGCGTACCGTTCGTTCAATAGACACGAATCTTCTAGATGATTTTGGCGTTCCCCCAAACTCAGGAAGAGTAAATGAGTAAATTAGTTTTAATTGTATGACACACGAACCATCGCGAATGGATAAAATTGTAAGCCTCTGTAAGCGGAGGGGTTTTATTTTTCAAGGTTCTGATATGTATGGCGGACTTGCTGGAACATGGGATTTTGGACCATTGGGTGTTGCGCTTAAAAACAACATTAAACGATTGTGGTGGGAACGATTTGTCATTCGTCGTATGGATATGTTTGGTGTTGAATCGGCAATTTTAATGAATCCCAAAGTATGGGAAGCGTCGGGGCATGTCGCGACATTTACCGATCCGCTTATTGATTGCAAAAAGTGCAAAGGGCGTTTTCGCGCTGATGCAATTGATAGCACGAAAGAATGTCCAAATTGTGGCGCGCACGATTTTACACACGCGCGTCCCTTTAATATGATGTTCAAGACTCACGCGGGTCCCGTGGAAGATTCTGGGTCATGTGTGTATCTTCGTCCCGAGACCGCGCAGGGAATGTTTACGAATTTCAAAAATGTCATTGACGCGTTTCATCCGAAACTTCCATTTGGCCTGGTTCAAATTGGTAAAGCGTTTCGGAATGAAATTACCCCGGGCAATTTTATTTTTCGTTCACGCGAGTTTGAGCAGATGGAGATAGAATATTTTGTTCGTGAGTCTGAATGGGAAAAACATTTTGATATATGGCGTGGGGAAATGCGCGATTGGATGACGGCTGTTGGCATTACGGCATTTTATGAACGCGAAGTATCAGGCGACGCGCTTGCGCATTACTCAAAGCGGACGGTTGATATTGATTATGAATTTCCATTTGGGCGAGAGGAGTTGTACGGTATCGCATATCGCACGGATTTTGATTTGAAGAATCACGCCGAATATAGCAAGATTGATCTTTCGTATGTAGAAGATGACGGATCAAAATACACCCCCCATGTGATAGAGCCAACGTTTGGGGTTGAACGGACGGTTTTAGCCCTTCTTGTGAGCGCGTATGAAGAAGAAAAACTAGAAAAAGAAACACGAACTGTTTTAAAATTCAAACCATGCATTGCTCCTGTGACCGTCGCGGTATTTCCGTTGGTCGCGAATAAAGAGGGTATCGTTGGCAAAGCAAAAGAGATTTATGATAGTATGCGTATTCATTTTGTTGTGCAATTTGATGATATTGGTAATGTGGGCAAACGGTATCGCAGACAAGACGAGATTGGTACGCCGTGGTGCGTGACCGTTGATTATCAAACGCTTGAAGATGGTACCGTCACCATTCGCGATCTTGACACAATGAAACAAGAGAGGGTTATCGCGACCGAACTCATAGCAAATATAAAAGAACGATTAAAGGGATAAATATATGTTCAAAAAAATAATTCTTCCAAATGGACTTCGGATTTTGACGGCTCCAATGAAAGGCACAAATACAGTGACGGTTTTAGTTATGTGTGCGACCGGTTCTGACAATGAGACAGAGAACGAGCGAGGCATCTCTCATTTTTTGGAGCATATGTTTTTTAAAGGGACGAGAAAGCGTCCCGATCCACGGATTATTAAACACGAATTGGATTCCATGGGTTCTGTCTCCAATGCATTCACCTCGCATGAATATACGGGCTACTTTATTAAAGTCGGATATGTACACCTTGATCAGGCGCTTGATCTTTTGTCCGATATTTACAGCAATTCGCTTTTAAGCGCTAAAGAAATTAATCGCGAACGGCAGGTGATAGTAGAAGAAATGCACATGTATCTTGATACTCCGATGCGGTATGTCGCGCAGGTATACGAGGAACTTTTGTATGGAGATACGCAAAACGCCGGCTGGGATGTGATAGGCACGGAAAAGCATATTCGCGGATTTACTCCACAGCAGTTTCAGAATTATTTTAAAAATCAGTATACTTCAAAAAATACCGCTATTATTGTTGCGGGAAATTTTGATGAAGGAAAAACGACCAAAAAAGTAAAAAAGTTGTTTGGCGGAGTGCGTTCGGGAACACCAAAACCAGTTTGTGCGTTTTCAGAATCGCAAAAAAAACCGGCAATTAAAATTCATTTTAAAAAAACGGATCAGTCGCATATTCTTGTTGGATTTCGCGGACTCCCCATTCATAGCAAAGACCGATATGTAGCCGATATGCTCGCAACTATTCTTGGTGGAAATTGGAGCGCCCGAATGTGGGATGTGGTGAGGGATCGGTTGGGGCTTGCGTATTCGGTGCATACCTCAAGCGATAATTATTCCAATCGGGGAGATTTCACGACATACGCTGGTGTTGCGCATGAAAATGTTGAAAAAGCAGTTAAGGCAATTATCGGTGAATATAAAAAAATTCGCGATGCAGGTGTTACAATAAAAGAATTAAAACGAGCCAAAGATTCGGTAAAAGGACATACGCTTATAGCGCTTGAATCTTCCAGTTCGGTTGCCAACTTTGTTGGTGCCGAAGAGATTTTAACGGAGAGACCAATGACTATTGAGGAGGTTTTTAAAAAAATTGACGCTATTACTATATCGGACATATCGGTAATTGCGAAAAAACTTATTCGCGCTGAAACTCTTAATTGCGTGGTTCTTGGACCGCATAAAAATGAGGAAGTTTTTAAAAAGCTTCTTTATGCGCTACACTAGAGGTAATCTCCAAATTTCATAATAATCATATGCCATTAAACGAATATACAATTTCAATAGGGGCAATTTTTAAAGTAGCTCTTGCCGTCGGGCTTATCGTGGTTTTGTATCAGACCATTGATATTCTCCTGATTGTTTTTTTAGGAATTGTTATCGCCTCGGCGTTGGAGCCCGCTATTTCTAGAATGAAAGAGTGGGGCATTCCTCGGATTGGGGGGGCGCTTTTAATTTATATTCTTACGTTTTCTTTTTTGGGTGTCATTTTTTTCTTTCTTCTCCCGCCACTTTTTACCGAGTTTACCGAGTTCTTAAGAGATTTTCCAAAAATTCAAAAAAACCTTACGAATTCAAATGTTGTATTTCAATATTTTCCTATTATTGACATTATTAATCAAAATATACCACTGCTTTCAGCGTCAACGAAAGTTGGGGCGTTAAAGGGCATTGGCTCGGCATTTCTTAATTTTTCGTCGGAGATTTTTGGTGGAATTATTTCATTTATGCTTCTTATTGTGATTTCTTTTTATCTCTCCGTTCAGGAACGCGGAATAGTCCGGTTTCTTCAGGCTATTATGCCACTGAAATACGAAGAATATGCACTGGATATTTGGAGTAGGACGCGAAGAAAACTTGGAATTCTTTTTCAGACGATGTTCGCGCTGAGCGCGATAGTCGGAACACTTGTGTATGTGAGTTTAAGTATTATCGGAATTAAATTCGCTTTTCTTTTAGGGGTTCTTTCTGCGATTTTTGAGCTGGTTCCTATTGTTGGTCCTATTCTTGCCGCGATTCCGGGCGTTACTCTTGGGCTTCTTCAGTCCCCAGAAACGGGTCTTATGGTATTTCTTGTGTATGTTGTTATTCAGCAGTTAGAAAATCACGCCATTGTTCCGCTTATTATGCGGAGAACGGTTGGCATTAATCCGCTTATTATTATTTTGAGTTTGCTTGTTGGGGGGAAATTGGCAGGAATTTTAGGGCTTCTCGTTGCCGTGCCGATGGCAGTTGTGATTATGGAAATTATTGAGGATATAGACCGCCGTCGACGGATCACGACATAAACGCAGACCTTAAATTATTAGTATATTTTTGTTGTAAAACAAATTTTTGTATATACAAAAAAGTTTGAAAGCCTTGAGAAAGCATGCAAAACCCCGAAAATCATCACTTCATCTCCGCTCTCGGCGTTGCGGGCACCGCATTTACTGTGTTCAATTTTAGCGGTCTGCCGTTTTTTCAAAATACAGATAATTTCGTCCTCTTTGCCCAAGAAGAAATCAAACTCGAACAAGGCGTTCAAGTATCCGGTGGCGACATCGGCTCCAACGGGAAAATAGATATTGAAAAAGACATCATCAACGGCAATATCTTTGCCGACATAATCTCCATAGACAAAAACACATTAATCAACGGAAACGCCTCATTCAACAAACTCAAAACCAAGAAAGAAACTCAAATCCTAGGAACTCAAACCAAACCAATACAGCTCCCTATAGTCCATCTTCCAGAGATTCCAGAGTTTCAAGTAGGAACTCAAGATTTTAAGTTTGAAGGAACGGCAAACACGCTTATAGCAGGAAGCTACAGAAACATTACTCTCGAAAAATCAAGCCGTCTCATTCTCACTGGCGGTATTTATAATCTCAACAAGTTGGAACTCAAAGAAAACTCAATGCTCATATTTAATGCTTCAACCACACTTAACATCCAGTTTAAACTTCAGGGCAAAGACCGCACATCAATTCTTCCCGGCCAGAACCTCAAGCCGGGTAATTTAACAATCAACCATCAGGGGAAGAAAGAAAAAGAAGACAGAGATGATAATGATAAAGACAACAACAAAAATAAAAACGAAAACAAGGATGAGGGCGGTGTCCAACCCATAGAATTCGGCAAAAATTCATTTCTTAACTTTAAACTCGTTGCATCCAAGGCGAGCGTTCACATTGAAAAAGAATCAACCATAAGAGGGCAGGTGCTCGCACGAAAAATCAAGATTGGGAAAGAGGGGATTGTGAGCATGGAGGAGGTGTTTGTGAAGGAAAGTGATCCTGCGAAGGTGGTTGAGGACCAAGAAGTGCGATTTATCGTCAATGAGATAGTCATTCTTCTTACTAATGACGCAACAATTTCTGATGCGCAAACCATAGCAAGCTCGGTCAACGGCATGCTAACCTGCTTTGTGCCGAATCCGCCGACATATAAAGTTGAAGTTTTCGCAAGTACGCCCGCGGAACTCTTTGCGCTCATCACGCAAATGAAAAATTCCGGAAACCCGAAACTCATTGAAGCTGTCCCGAATCTGCTTAGCGAGCAATAAATTCAAACACTATGAAATCTTTGTGGCAAAAAATAAAAAACATGACGGGGAAGCAGTATTTTTTTCTGACTATATTTAGCACAGTTATTTTTTATGGAGGGGCATCCCTCATTTCTTACACTTTGCAACTTTTCTCATTTTATAATCTTGCCCTCCTTTACACATTTGATTTATTGATGTACGGATATTTGACTTCAATTTTTCTCCTCACGATTTACGGGACCATTTCCCTTTTTCGTCTTTCTTCAGAACAAAAAGCTTGGATCTGGGCCAGTTTAGCCATAAATCTTTCGATTATCATAGTATCTTTACTTACAGCTGATTTGGGGTATTAATTTTTTTGTAATTGATATGAGCAAAAAAATCACTAAAATCATTGCGTTCACACTTTGTTCAACGGCGATGCTTTTTTCTGCTCACATTGTTTTTGCTACCCATTCAAATTTTGACCTAGTTAATTTATCAGAGCGTGTTTCAGGAATTGCCGATGCATATTTCAAGATTTCTCTGGAACAAGCATGGGAAAAGATCAATGCCTCGCCGCGGACGCTGACTACTATTGTAATCGGGATATTAGATTCAGGAACTGACGCGACACACCCTGAATTTGCCGGAGTAAGATCGGGTACGACTCCGCCAGATGCAAAAATAGACCGCGACCCCGATGGACATGGTACCGAAGTGGCGGGAATTATCGGTGCGAATAATGTTTCTTTTCCTATCTCTACAAACTACCAATTTCCACAAATGAACGGGATTTTAAGCGGGGCACACAATCTCGATTATAGACTTGAGATAAGAAAAACGACCAATCTTGCCACCTTATTTAATGCAATAGGACAGATAAATAATCTTGTGGCATCGGGTGCAAAAATAGTAAATCTGAGTTTAAGTCAATTTGCATTTCGACCAGATATTTTTGTAACTAACTTATTTTTCACTCTCCCATTTCAAGCTAACCCGGATACGTTGTTTATCGTCGCAGCCGGCAATGATACTCGTGATGCCAGTTTGAATACACCAGCTAATTCAGGAAATTTACCTAATGTTATTACAGTCGGTGCTACAAAACTGGACGACTCCCGCGTCCCTATCAGTAATTTTGGCAGTGCGGTTGGTATCGCCGCACCAGGAGATCAAGTATATGCACCAAAGCCATTTATTCCGCCGCTAGATCCAACTGATTATGATCCAAATTTTACTGATACCTCCGCTTCCGCCCCTATGGTTACAGGAGTCGCGGGCCTCATAAAAGCAATTCGTCCCGAACTTACTCCTTCTCAAATCAAACAAATCCTCATTTCAACGGCCGATCCTATTGTAACGGATCAACCAATCGGTCCTCGTCTCAACGCTCTCAATGCCGTCTGTCATCCGTTAGTTTTGAATTGCGTTCCTCCGGTAGCCACTGCTCCCATTTGGCCAATGTTTCAGAAAAACGCTCAACATACCGGTTTTAGCGATGTAAGCGGTCCGCCTTTTGCAACATCAACTGATGTAAAAATTAAATGGCAAAAGTCTCTTGGAGCAGGAGCTCAATCTTTTTCTCCTTTGATTGCTTCTGACGGGACGGTGTATGTGGCAACGGCATCTCATCTTTTTGCTTTTGAAGGCGAAACAGGCAATCAGAAATGGCGTACGAATGTTCCCGGAAGCACTTACGCGGGCGCTATCGGTCCTGATGGAACGCTCTATGTTTGCAGTAGCAGTTCTATTCAGGGCACCTTAAGCGCTTTCGAACCGCAAAATGGTCAAAAAAAGTGGGATTTTATTATCGGCGGTCCCTCGCCTTGCACGGATCCTGTTATAGATAATAATGGTACGGTATACACTGCCGTACCCCCGCCTATTTTCGGTCAGATTGCCGTAGTTATTGCTATTAACTCTGACGGCACTGAGAAATGGCGGTATGAAGAATTAAACATCACCGCCACTTCTCCCGCTCTTTCCAATGATGAATCGCAGGTGTATGTTGCTTTATCTAATCGCCTCATTGCTTTTTCTGCGTTAGACGGCAACATCCTTTGGACGCAAAATGGTAATTTTACTTTGTCCATGGCTCCGGTTGTTGATTTTCAAGATCGTGTTTTCATCACAAGCATCATATCATTGCAAGACACCGGTTTCGTCCATGCTTTTTCAAAAACAGGGACAGCAATTTGGACAAGCCAATCCATCGGTTCCGTTCAGGGCTCTCCCGCCCTAAACTCTCAAAATCAAATCGTTGTCGCCTCAAGAGATAAACTGTTTATCATTGATCCTGCCGACGGCGAAATACTTTCTTCCGTTCCCTTGTCGCCGGGCCAAGCCCAAAATTCTCATCCTGTTATTGACAAAGACGCCACCGTTTATATTACATTTGATTCCGGTGAAATTCCCCAATTAGGTGTAGTGGCGGTAGATTCCAACGCAATTCGCTGGTTTTTTCCGACTTTCAAAAGAGTTTTTTCCGCACCCGCCCTATCTGCGACTGGCACACTTTATGTTATCGCCGAAGACACTTTATTTGCGTTGGGGGAGTGAAACGCTTTCTTACAAGAGTATAATGCGATTATTAAATTATAAATTATAGAATGTGAAAAAAAAGTTTTATCTGACAACCGCAATTTCATATACGAATGCCCCTCCTCATATTGGACACGCCCTTGAACTCGTTGAAGCGGACACGATCGCGCGTTATCGCCGTTTGCGGGGTGATGCTGTTTTTTTTGCGACGGGTACGGACGAACATGGGGTAAAAATTGCGCGTCGCGCCGAGGAGCTTGGTATATCGCCATCTGAACTTGTTGATGAAAATGCAAAAAAATTTCACGCCCTCAAGAGCGTGCTTAATCTTTCGTGGGATTCATTTATTCGTACGACTGATCAAAAAAAACATTGGCCAACTGTTATTGCGATTTGGAAAAAGCTCTATAAGAACGGCGATTTATATCGTAAGGCGTATGATGGGCTTTATTGTGTTGGGCATGAGGCGTTTGTGACAAAAAAAGACCTTGATGATGACGGACTCTGCGTAATTCATCGGACAAAGCCTGAGCATGTGCGGGAAGAAAATTGGTTTTTTCGTCTTTCAAAATACGCTTCTCGCATTGAAAGTCTGCTTAAAAAAAATACAATTCAAATTATTCCAAATGGAAGAGTTCAGGAGCTTCTCGCGCTTTTTAAAGAGGGCGTGCATGATGTTAGTTTTTCTCGTCCGCGTAGAGATCTCAAATGGGGTATTTCGGTTCCGGGCGACGATACACAGACGATGTATGTATGGGCAGATGCGCTTGTGAATTATTTGTCGCACTGCTCTGGTCGCGAAGCTTCGTTGTGGCCACCAAATCTTCAGATTATCGGCAAAGACATTATTCGTTTTCATGGTTTAATTTGGATCGGGATGCTTTTGTCATTAAAAAAGAAGCTCCCTGCAAAGTTTCTTGTTCATGGTTTTGTGACGATGAAAGGAGAAAAAATGTCCAAATCCATTGGGAATGTTGTTGATCCCGTGGAACTTTCAAAGAAATATGGGGCCGATGCCGTTCGCTATTTTCTTCTTTCCGAGATTCCATCTGACGGTGATGGAGATTTTACGATTGAAAAATTAGAGGCGCGATATCAGGGCGATCTTGCGAATGGGTTGGGAAATCTCGTGGCGCGTATCGCTACGCTCGGCGAACGCATAAGTCCCATTGCGTATTCAGAACGAATGATAGTTTCGGATATTCGTAGCGCGATAAAAAATATTGAAAAGGCGTATCATGTTGATATGAAAAATTTCCAGCTTCATACCGCAATACACAGGGCGTGGGAAATCATTGGACTCGCTGATCGGTACATTAATCAGGAAAAACCATGGGCGGTTGTTGATCAAAAAGCATTGAGTAAAATAATTATCAATGTCGCACACGCTGTATTTGCCGTTCAACGGCTCACAGCACCATTTTTGCCTGAAACTGCTGAGAAAATTGCTGAACAGTTTTTGTTAAAGAATGGCAAACTCAAAATAACAAAAAAAGAATCACTATTTCCGCGATTGAAATAACGTCATATGTTAAGAATCATTGATACTCATTCCCATATACATTTTCCTCAGTATGATCACGATCGCGATGATGTGATTACGCGTGCGCGGACGGCTGGAGTGGGTATGATCGTGGTTGGGACGAATCTAGAGACCTCTCGTTTAGCGATACAGGTATGCGAGCGTTATCAGGGCGATATTATCGGTGCTGCTATTGGACTTCATCCGACATATGAGGATGATTTTATTTCGGATGATTTTAAAATTCTTTCCAAAAATCCGTGCGTTATTGCAATCGGTGAGTGCGGACTTGATTACTACCGCATTACCGATCCAAAACTCCACGCGCGTCAAAAAAATACATTTGAGGCGCATATTGAACTTTCGCATAAGTCAAAAAAACCGCTTATTATTCATTGTCGTCAGGCGTTTTCCGATCTTATTGAAATCTTAAACGCTAATAGCCATAAGCTAAAAGCTGGTCAAGCCGGCATTATACATTTTTTTAGCGGAAACGCCGATGAAGCTCAGAAACTTCTTGATCTTGGATTCTATCTTGGTTTTGGCGGCGTTATTACATTCGCGCGGGACTATGATGAGGTCATAAAAAAATCCCCCCTCGGGAGGATTGTGGTAGAGACGGACGCGCCGTTTGTGGCGCCGGAACTATATAGAGGAAAAAGAAACGAACCGTCATACATTATTGAGACCGTAAAAAAGCTCGCCACCATTAAAGGTGTTGCGTTTGAAGAGGCTGTCCACGCGACGACACAAAACGCCGAAGTGCTCTTTAAGAAGGTGGACGAAGTTTAAGCGTTTTTAAAAAATTTTCATCAGAAACGAACTCATCGGATAGATTTTTTTGTCCAATGTTTTCCTCTTCATCGGTTGAGAGCGGAAACGACATAACGGTTATTGAGAATCCTAAAAAAAGTCCAATATTTTTGTTGTTGATCGCTTGTCGTACTTTTCGCCACTGATTAGTAATATCAAAAATCTTTTTCAGAGGAGCTTTTTGATTGAAAAACTCATCAAGGTCTTTTTGTATTTGAATGAGTGTATTTTCAATTTCTTTAACGATTTTCTTTTGTTCCTCGCTATATTCATTGTCTTCCATGGTAACCTCTTTTTTGGTGGTTGCCGTACGCGAAGGGGCGCATTTAGAAAGATCTGTTTTTGGTTGTATCACATTGTATCACGCGGTTTTTATTTTTTTACTTATGTGCGTGCAGAGCATATTTTTAAAAGATCTCAAATATGAACATCTGGTAACATTCTAATCACTCTCTATGATTCTGCAATATCTGAATTCCGTCAACGGCAACCACGGTGTTTCGGTGGAGTCTTATGGCGACGCACATACTGACATAAAAGTTCAAATATGCTAAGGTTTTAAAAGGAAATATCTTTGAATAGCAAGTTTATTTTATGAATTATTCGCATCATAGTATTGAGAAAAAATGGCGCGCCATGTGGCAAAAAAATAAGGTGTATGAGCCGAATTTGAAAAATGCAAAACGGCCATTTTACAATCTTATGATGTTTCCATATCCGTCTGCGGAAGGGCTTCATGTTGGAAATATGTACGCGTTCGTCGGTTCGGATATTTATGGACGATTTCAACGAATGCGCGGGAATGATGTTTTTGAACCAATCGGTTTAGACGGCTTTGGTATTCATTCTGAAAATTACGCGATAAAGGCGAACGCGCACCCAATGAAGCTCGCGGTAAAAACAGAAAAACGATTTTATGAACAGCTTTCATCTATTGGCAATGGCTTTGCCTGGAATGAACGGTTAGAAACATATGATCCGGAATATTACAAATGGACGCAATGGTTATTTTTACAAATATGGAAGAGAGGGCTTGCGTACAGAAAAAAAGCGTTGGTAAATTGGTGTTCGTCGTGCGCGACTGTTCTTGCTGATGAGCAAGTGATTGGAGGAATGTGCGAACGATGCGATTCTGAGATTATAAAAAAAGAACTTGAGCAGTGGTTTTTCAGCGTTACCAAATACGCTGAAAAACTTTTGGAAAATATTGACGGGCTTGATTGGTCTGAAAAAGTAAAAATTGCCCAGCGAAACTGGATCGGAAAGTCTGAAGGAGCTGAGATTGATTTTAAGATTGTCGGTTCAAAAGAACGGATCACTGTTTTCACGACTCGCCCCGACACGATTTTTGGAGCGACATATGTGGTTGTTTCTCCTGAACATTCGTGCGTTGAAAATTCAAAAGATCAAATTTTAAATTACAATGAAGTTCAGAAATATGCTACCGAGGCGCGGAAAAAGTCAGAAGCAGATAGGATACGGGAAGACGGCGAAAAAACCGGTGTTCTGCTCAAAGGAATAAAAGCGATGAATCCGGCAAGCGGAGAACAAATCCTAATTTTTGTTGCCGATTATGTTCTTTCGGGATACGGTACAGGCGCTATTATGGCAGTGCCGGCTCACGACCAACGGGATTTTCGGTTTGCAAAAAAGTTTGACCTTCCGATTACGATGGTTATTTGCCCTCATTATCCAGAGCCAACATGTCCGATTCTTGATGATGCGTATAGTGGCGAAGGACATTTGGTTGCTTCTGGAAAGTTTAACGGGATGAAGTCCGAAGAAGCGCGGGGTATTCTAACAAGCTTTGTTGGTGGACGAAAAAAAACGACATACCGCATTCGTGATTGGCTCATTTCCCGTCAGCGATATTGGGGACCACCGATCCCGATGATTCATTGTGAACGGTGCGGTTGGGTTCCTGTTTCCGAAAAGAATCTTCCTGTTAAACTTCCGTTTGTAAAAAAATTTCGTTCGGAAGGCGGTGGCAAGTCGCCACTCGGAATGGTGCCTGCGTTTTACGCGGTGAAGTGTCCGCGATGCAAAGGCGTTGCCAAAAGAGAGACGGATGTTTCGGATACATTCCTTGATTCAGCGTGGTATTTTTTTAGATATCTTGATGTAAAAAATAAAAAAGCGCCATTTGAAAAAGGTAGGACTAAAAAGTGGCTTCCGGTGCATATGTATATTGGCGGAGCGGAGCATTCGGTGCTGCATCTTTTGTATACCCGTTTTATCACGATGGTTCTTAAAGATTCCGGACTTATTGATTTTGAGGAGCCATTCGCAAAGTTTCACGCGCACGGTCTTTTAATTAAAGATGGGGCGAAAATGTCAAAATCAAAGGGCAATGTTGTAAATCCCGATGAATATATAAAAAAATATGGCGCTGATGCGTTTCGGATGTATTTGATGTTTTTGGGGCCGTTTACCGAAGGAGGTGATTTTCGTGATTCGGGAATTGTGGGCATTACGCGTTTTTTAAATCGCGTATGGGGTTTTGTCGTTAAGAATCATGGATTGGGAAGCAGGAATCAAGAATCAATGGAAGTGTTGGAAGGAAAAATTCACCACGCAATAAAAAAAATTACCGAAGATATAGAGAACCTTCGGTACAATACGGCAATTTCCGCACTTATGATTTTATTGAATGCGTTTGAGGATTGTCCAAGTGTTGTGAGTGTGGAACATATAAAAAATTTTCTTAAACTCCTTGCCCCGTTTGCCCCTTTTATTTCTGAAGAGCTGTGGTCAATGGTCGGTGGCAAAAAATCAACGACAATTCACCATGGCGGATGGCCTGATTATGAAGAAAGGTTTTTACAGCGTGATATGTTTACTCTCATTATTCAGATTAACGGAAAAGTGCGTGACCAGTTTGAGGTGTCTTCACACGATTCGCAAAAAAAAATTGAAACGATGGTGCTATCACGGGATAAAATAAAGCAATTGCTTGTTGGTAAGGTCGTACAAAGGATTATTTTTGTTCCGGGACGGCTTATTAATATTGTTCTATCGGCGTGAGAGAGGGATGCGGTTTGCGTATCATGCCATTTTATTGTTATGAATTTTGAGCGAAAATCAGAAGCGGTTGATCCCGCCGATAGCGCGTCCGAAGCGACTGGTCTTAATGGATCTTCGGTAAACAGAGAATTGGCGGGTGAAAGTTGCGCTGATGCGCAACTGCATTTGATTAATGAAACGGCGATAAAAATTTCCGAATATATAAACACGCATAAAGACGCTATTCAATCAAGGCTTAAAAGCAGAATTGACGAGCTTATTCGTGACGCAAGAGAAGTTATACACGATGTAGACATCGCAAAATCGGGCGAAGATTCTTTAGATGGATTGATTAGTATGGCGAGTGTTCGTGCTGGTTTTGATGAGTTGCGCAATGAATTTTTTTCAGAAGAAAAAGAGGAAGAGCAGGGGGCGCAAGACATGGAATATATGAGGGGCATTGCTCCTGTTCATCGCACTGTGCTTGCTGTGTTGATGCAACGGATGGAAGGAGAACTTTTGGCGCTTCCGCTCCCCCGCATGGATGTAGCACCAGAAGACGGCATCGCGCGACTTCATCAGATGCTTCAGGAGCAAAAAGAATCGCCGTATGCGCGCACCGCAACTGTTTTGGGAGAAAAATTCAGAGATACCGTTGAGTGCGCTGTGCGGAATCAACTTGAGCGTTTTGCCGGGCGTATTCCGTTTGAGAGCAGGGAGAAAGTCATTGCCGCCGCCAGCAAATTTTCCGGAAAGGTTGCGTTTGGGCTTACGGTTTTTGGAACGGGATTACTTGCGTTTGGCGTTGGGCAGAACGAAAGTTTTGCAAAGGTTGATATGGAAATTAATCAGGAAAACAAGATACTCGAAATCAAAAACACAGAAACGAACGAGGTGGTTTCCGTAGTTTCGTACGATGCGTTTGGCAAGTATACGCCGTCGGAACAGAAAAATCAGATCTACGAACGGTTTATTTCCTATGATTATAGCGGAAAAGGAGTAAATTATACCGTTGAAAACACGGAACAGTTTGAACGGATAATCGTTGAAGATGCAAACGCGATTACGAAAGAAATTTTTAATACAAGTCCGAAAGAGCTTTCAGCATCTGATTTTATTACGCTCGTTAATGTTATGGTTCAGCGTAGGATTGAGTATGACAACGAGGCTGTTGTAAAAAATTCTTCAGGTTTATTTTTTGCTGCGGATAACGCGGAGGACAAAAAAATTTCTTCAATGTCGCTTGATGCAATGTATCTTGAGTATGGCAAGGGGGTTTGTCGCCACTATGCCGCGCTTGTAGAATTGATCGGGGAACGGCTCATTCGTGGCGGTATAGTTCCGCAGATGGCGGGACTTAGCATTGATGAGGTCGCATCAGCAGATCAGAATCATGCGTGGAATATTTATTATCTTAATCCTGAATCAGATTCAAAGCGAATAATTGTGGGTTTTACAGATGCGCAGGCGAATGACGGCGGAAGGTACGCGCTTGAAGCGCGCGATGGAGGGCATCCAAGCATTAGCGATGGCGTGATACAGCGATTTCTTTTTAGTGAAAGTGAGCTGAAAGAGATTTATGAAAAACTCATTGATTTGAAGCTTGGAACATGGGAAGATCGCGTTGCAAGCCGGCGTCTCGCTCAGATGTATTTTGATGATGGCGCGGTAAGGTATTTTACCGAAACAAGAGACTCGCTTGATAATGAAGCAAATGACAAAAAAATAGAGATGCACGCGTTTGGGGGCGGTGAAGCAGAAAATCTTTTAAAGATTGCTAGGAAATACGCTGTGATGGGTGGCATTGATGGGGTTGATCTAATGTCATTGAGAATGAGATTTGTTTTTAATAATAGCAGTGATTTGCTTATTAATGGGTATGAACGAGGCGGAGAATTTGATGAGGCAGTTAAAATCGCTGAATACGCTTCGATTTTATTGGGTGATAATAATGAAGCGGGGAAACGGTTTTTAGAGCGCGCGAATGATTTACGAATAAAAGTTTCAAAAACTCATTAGGTCTATTGCGTAATTATTTTCGTAACGAAATCAAAAAATTATGAGCGAAACGCAGTTAAAAAAAGCGAGCAATACAGGAGTATCTTGTAAGCTTTTTTTGACAAGTTGTAGCTATAATTTTTTGATTGTAGTAGAAATATAATTACGCAATAGGTCTATTAGCTTTAGTTAGTATCTCTTGCGTAAAAATTGATTCTCTCATACTCTAAAAACAGATCGTTAACAAGAAAAAGAGGAGGTTTTATGGCTCGTAAAGTACGAATTGCGTTGAATGGATTCGGCAGAATCGGCAGGCATGTATTTCGTTCATTGTTCATAGCGGACTGGTGTCAGGTTGTCGGTGTACGCGTACTCAGCGAACTTAAGCTTCGGGATCGTCTACATGACTTGAAACACGATCCATATTATGGATCAGACGAATCCGTACTATCAATTAGCGTAAATGAGCGCGTAGCTGAATTTGTATCCGATTCCACGCGTATTCCATTTTTTCAAGTTGGCGATTCTAAGTGGGAAAAATGCTCCGCTGATATTATTATTGATTGTAGCGGTGTAAAATCATTTTCAGAAATTGAGTCTATGGCTCAATACGCGTCTCGCGTGGTTGTTACGCATCCTGTTAAAGAAGCGCGCATGATAATTTTTGGCGTTAATCACGAATCATACGATTCGTCCGCGCGGATTATTTCAGCGGGTTCGTGTACGACGAATTGCGCCGTTCCGATTCTCTACCCATTCATTTACGAAAAAAATTTCACACTTCTTGAATGTTCTGGGGTGACGGTACATTCCGCAACGCGATCACAAGAAACGCTTAAAGCCCTTGAGCAGATTGTTGATTATACCACGGGAGCTTCAACCGCGGTTGAAGAAATATTTCCGCACCTTCGCGGGAAGACCATGTTTTCTTCGTTTCGCGTTCCGACCGCGCAGGTTTCGTGTCTTGAGCTTAATTGTCGTTTTGATCCAGTTCCTGATCCGATTGACATTCGCTGTACGCTTTTGCGCGCAAGTAAATCATATTTGGCGGGGGTTCTGGATCTCGTTTCTGCTCCAAAGAAAAAAGATTTTTCGGGTTTGTATAAAAAAGAGCCATATTCAGCGATTGTTAACACAGAAAGCGTTGAGCGTGCGCCAAACGGTTCGCTCATAAAAATTCATGCGTGGTACGATAATGAATACGCATATAGTTTGCGCGTCGTTGATCTTGTTGAGTATATCGCGCGCATTGAGCAATTCGTTGTTGATGATTCCGCGGAAGAATTTATTGATGAGTATATTCCGGGTGTAGAGAACGAGTGATTCGGTATTATGAAATTTTTTGAAATTTGAAAGGAGCGTATGGTTTTAAAAATAATCAGCGCATTTGATGACGGTCTTAATGAGATTGTTCTTCCAGTGAGGGGTCTTTTGCGCCAGCTTACGGATGATGATGAGGCGGTTGATGATTTTTCAGTTGAAACGCTCAAGCGCACGCTTGTCGGGCAGAAAGCGCATATTGTGACGCTGTGGACCGATAATAAAAAAACGCTCGTTGGAATTGGCATGCTTACCGTAAGACAGCATATGTTGCGAAAAGTCGCTCATATCGACGAAGTCGTTGTTGATGAGGCGTATCGCGGAAGAGGATTTGGTAAAACAATCGTAGGGGCACTTATTGATCTAGCCCGTTCTGCATCGGTTCATCATATTGATCTTTCAACTCGTTCGCATCGTTTTGCGGCGATTGGTTTGTATAAGTCCCTTGGGTTTCAGAAATCTGAAACAAACTGCTTTCGTTTACACCTCTAGTAGGCGGTCCCGCTGTAATGCGGGATTTTTTGTATTCGCGAATATTTTTTGTTAGAGTGCAGATATGAAAAATCTTCAGAAACTTCTGAAAAGCGAAGTAGGCAGACAGGAAACGACGCTCAATCTTATCGCTTCCGAAAACATTATTTCACCGCGTGTGCTGGATGCTTTGGCGACGCCATTTGCAAATAAGTATGCGGAAGGATATCCGGGGAAGCGGTATTATGGCGGAAATGAGTTTTGTGATGCCGTTGAGAATGAGGCAATAACGCTTGCCAAAGAGATTTTTAAACTTGGAAGTGATTGGCATGCTAATGTTCAGCCGTATTCAGGGTCTCCGGCGAATGCAGCGATTTATATGGCATTGATGAATCCGGGCGATACGGTTATGGGATTAAAACTTTCAGACGGCGGGCACCTTACGCACGGACATCCAATAACATTTTCAGGGACGCTTTATCGCGCGGTTCATTACAGAGCACGACCCGATACGGGGCGTGTTGATTATGAAGCGTTGTATCAATTGGCAAAAAAATATAAACCAAAAGTAATTATTTCGGGATTTTCCGCATATCCGCGGAAAATAGACTTTCGTGCGTTTCGCGATATCGCCACGCGCGTTGGCGCATATCATATTGCAGATATTTCTCATATTGCCGGTCTTGTTGTGGCGGGCGTTCATCCGTCGCCGTTTCCATATGCTGATGTAGTGATGACGACAACGCACAAAACGCTTCGCGGTCCACGGGGGGCTGTTATTTTTTGTCGTAAAGAACTTGCTAAAAAAATTGATAGAGCGGTTTTTCCGGGTTTGCAGGGCGGTCCACACATGAATGTTATTTATGCGAAGGCCGTTGCATTTGAAGAGGCGTTAAAACCAAAATTTAAAATATATCAACGGCAGATTTTAAAAAACGCTCAAACGCTTTCAAAAGAATTTTTAAAGCTTGGATATGTGCTTGTTTCTGGTGGAACCGATATACACCTACTTCTTATAGATCTTCGTAAAACGGGAATTGATGGCACGCGCGCGGAAAAAGCACTTGAGCAATGCGGAATTATTGTAAATAGAAACAGTATTCCGGGCGATGAAAAGCCATTTAAACCCTCGGGTATTCGTATTGGTACTCCCGCGTTAACAACGCGTGGAATGAAAGAGGGGGAAATGTGTCTTATCGCCGGACTTGTTCATCGGGTGTTGCGCGGAGAATCATCCCTCGCTATTAAAAAATGCGTGCGCTCTCTCACTAAAGAATTCCCAATCAACAGACACGCTGATTAAAGATATTTAATCAGCGTGTCTAGTATAAAATCACAATGATTATTTTAGACGGAAAAAAACTTGCTAAAAAAGAATTAAGCGAGCTCAAAGAAGAGTTTCAAAAGTTTAAACGAGACATAACGCTCGTGATTATTCGCGTGGGGCATGATCCTGTGAGCGAACGGTTTGTCGCGCATAAGAAAAAAATCGCAGAAACGCTTGGCATTACGGTGCTTGAGAGAGTATTTGATGAAAAAATTTTAGGAAAAAAGCTTCGCGGAGAGATTGGCGTGATCGTTCGTGATAAAAGTATTGACGGGGTTATTGTGCAATTACCGCTTCCTGAGCACATCAATACGCAGGACATTTTAAACGCCGTTACTCCGCAAAAGGACATTGATTGTCTTTCTGCGCGATCGGTTGGAGATTTTGCTGTTGGGAAAACGAAACTCATGCCACCTGTTGTCGGGGCAATTTTTGATTTAGCAAAAGAATACGAAATTAATTTTCGCGGAAAAATAATTGTAATCGCGGGTGCTGGACGGCTTGTGGGACGGCCCGTGGCTTCTTGGTTTTTGCGTCAGGATATTGGATACACGGTTATTACCGAAGAAACGCAAAATCCTGAAAAAAATCTTGAGCGCGCAGATATAATTATTTCTGGTGTTGGAAAAAAAATCATTGATGGTTCTATGATAAAAAATGGTGTTATTGTTTTTGACGCAGGAACCTCCGAGGGCAATGGCGTGCTTCACGGCGATAGCGACATTGATTCTGTCTCAAAAAAAGCTTTCGCGATTACGCCTGTGCCGGGAGGTATCGGTCCGCTGACGATTATGTGGATTTTTAAAAATTTACTTTTATGCATAAAAAAGTAAAATATATTTATGGAATATATTGAGCATATTGAAATTCGGGTTTTTTACTGGTTTAATTCTTTTGCATTTGTCAGTTCGTTCATTGATCGTTTTATTACTTTTCAGGCGTCGTATTTTGGTTGGATTATGTTAGTGGCGTTTTTTTTATTTTTGATTATTCCGCTCTTTAAAAAATACCGCCATCTCGCACGGCTTCATAGTGAGCTTTTTATTTTTGCTCTAACAGTTTCTTTATTTGCGCGGTTTGTAATTAAGGAAATTATTACGCTTTTTTACGATCGTTTGAGGCCGTTTGAATCCATTTTATATGTTAAGCAATTAATTCTGGTATCTGGAGGAGACTCTTTTCCTTCGGGGCACGCAATTTTTTTCTTTGCGCTGGCGATGGCAATTGCGTTTTACTATCCGCGCATTTCAATCTTCTTTTTTATCGGGGCATTTTCTATATCAGTCGCTCGGATAAGCGCCGGCGTGCACTGGCCGTTGGACATTCTCGCGGGCACTATTTTGGGTATTTTGATTTCAGTCGTGTTTCATCACTTTTTTCTTTTGTGGAAGAAAAAACGCCAAATTTTACGACATCGGATGTCGTAAAATTGTGAGAATTGGTTTTAAAAAATGCCCAGCACACACTGTGTGCTGGGCAAAACCTTAAAATCTCTTAAAATTTTTACGCCTCTTCTTCCGGGCAGTCGCCCGTTTTTCGGCATATTCTGTTATGCTGGCACGGCTCTTTTCCGCAATCATTTACAACATTTGTAGAAGTTTCTGTATCTATCAACTGAAGCCATCTAAGCGCGTGAACGCCTTCACGAATAAGGATTCTTTCTTCTACCAATTGTCTGGCGCTTTTACTTTTTGGCTTATGTGTCATGAGTCCTCCCGTGTTTTGGATGTGGTGCGCTAAAAACGAAGCAGGGCAGTAATATCGTTTTTTGCTTTTTCGTAGAGGTTGTGTAGTTTTTCAAAAAAATGCGCTCCGGTGGCATATATCCACCAGCAAAAAAATAAGCCTGTTAGTAAACTGCATAATTCAGAAACATGATACCATCGGATATCGTGAAAGATGAGGGTAAGGGTAAAAAACACTGACCATGAAAACCCAATTCCGATTATCGTTTTCATAATCCCTCATATTGAGTTGTGTTAAAGTTCACGATTTTATCGTGTACTTTTAATAAAAAATGTCAAATTTTCAACAGGGGTTTGTTTGTTTTTGATCACGATTAGCTTAGGGCACAACGCTCTGCGCTTCTCGCCCTCACAAAAGCAAAGCAGTTGGTTTCTTTTGCTATTTTTATATTTCGCCGTTTTTTAGTTGTATATTTATAATTTATTTTGATTGGGGGTAACTCGTTATTGATTTTCTACTTTTGTTCTATTATAATTGACGGATAGTAAACAAGTCAAATCTATATGCTTACAAAACGCCAAAAAGAAGTCCTGGACTTCGTAGAAAGTTATTCTCAAAAGAAAGGATATCCACCCTCTTTTGAGGAAATTAGAAAACGACTTAAACTTGCTTCTGTTTCAACTATTCATTTTCATATCTCAAAACTCAAAGAGGGTGGATATTTAGGAAAAACAGAAAATAAGGCTCGTGCCATTAGCGTTGCGTCCAAGGAACCAATGATCAAAATTCCTTTTCTAGGAACTATCGCCGCCGGTGAACCAATAGAGGCAATTCGCCAAGACGAATTTATTGCTGTTCCCAAAAATATTTTACCTAGCACTG
>ERZ1292630.371-Hain-H41-02um-R3-371-length-47476-cov-7_pt1 | contig 23901 bp, 14 predicted proteins | sample MGYA00564408_ERZ1292630 | MGnify/ENA primary metagenome ERZ1292630 (study PRJEB36523, sample SAMEA6512641) | groundwater metagenome | collected 2019-01-08 | study: AquaDiva: Metagenomics assemblies of 32 groundwater samples
CACCCCGACCCACGACCTCATCAAGCTTCTCGGCCGTGACATCACGGCGGACGCCATCCTGCGGGGCCTCGCCGGCCGCGGCTGGCGCCGCCTCACGGATCCGGCGATGAAAAAGTTGGACGCTGATGGGCCCAACGCCGACGGCGCCGCGCACACCACGGAGGGGTCTCGGGGCTCCTCGCAGCGGTTGTCAAATCACCCGATTGTTGCGGAATACACGTACCGCCGATCCTCAGACCGTCGGCCTTCGCCCTCTTCTGCTTCTCCGCCGGTGGATGCTGCAGCCGCCGCCGCCCTGCAAACCCCCCCATCCGCATCGTCGGGGAGGGGCGCGATACCCAGAGGGGCTGGAGACGCGATGGGCGCGGGAGGAGACACCAGCGAGGAGGGGGGGGAGCGTCCATTCGAGACCTGCTATTTTGACGCGGTCGCGCTGCGCCGTTTCCTCGCGACACGAGCGCAAGGCGAGTCCGGCGTGCTTCAAAAGTTCGTCATCCCGCGCACCTCGGCCAACTCGGTTATTTGCGCGGTGTGGACACCGCATGCTAGCTTTGTGTCGATGCGGCGCTCGCGCCTTGGCCTCCACGAACCGAGTGACGAACCTTGGCGGAGAGGCGTCACGTTCGACGGGCCGCTCGAGTGCAGCGCCGCCTGCAACCTCACGCCGCCCGTGACGAGTCGAGTGGAGCGGGCGATGACCGAACTCGTCGCCATCATTTGTGCTACGGAATCTGTCAGCGTGCGAGGGATCGTTGCCATGCTCAAAATTGATCGCGACGATCGCCTGCTGTTGCTGCGGTGCACTTGCATTCGCACGTCGAATGGTCCGATGGGCCTGTCGTTGAGCTCTCGGCTGCCGGTCACGCTGCCGATGGCGACCGCCGGAAGCGGCACCGCCCGCTCCAACGCAGACGCTCGTCCTTCCGACGCAGCGCTGAAGGAGCTTTCTAGGCGGGAACGAGTCGTCCAGCGCGAAGCCACCCGCGTCGGACCACCCCCGCCGCACCGTCGGAGATCGACGTCACCCCCTGGGGGGCACCTTCAAAAAGCCGACGGCATACCACCGCCGCCAGACGACATCACAAATTCCCCAACGACGCGAGGCGTGATGAGCAATGTTAGCGACGTGGTCGTCGCCGGCACCGACTGGGCGTGGCGACGGGCGCTGTCCCCGCACGCCCCAGGCGACCCCACGGCCGCACTTCGCACCGTGTTTTTGGAGTGGATAGCGGATGCAAGATACAAGGCGGCCATCAAAGCAGCGTCCCCGATCAGCGTCCCGGACGACGAGCTGATCGCGGAGTTGCGCGGCGGCGACGCGGCGAGACCTCCCACCTCCGGCAGCAGCGGGGCCAATCCATGGAGTTTGAGGTCACGCTGCACTCGCGAGTCGCTGCTGCGCAGTCAAGCTTCGATGACCCCGAGCCTTGCGTCGTTGGCGAAATCCACCGCGGCATCGATGCTGGCCGCGCGCAGTGGGTCGGCGTCGCAGCATCAATTAATGCTGACGGACGACGCGGCGACCGACGAGCCGTCAGCCCCAACGACGCGGTATCGATTCGTGTTTCCGCGGAGCTTGTGGAGCTGGTCGACTTCCGGTAAGCTGTCGCTCGAGACGCTCCGCCGCACCTTGTGCCTCGACGCTGAGGCCGCCTTCGACAACGCAAGTGGACGACGCATTGACATATTCTCGTTTCGATATCCCGAGGCGCCGTTGGCCTACGACACGCTAGTGAACCTCGCGTGGGCGTTGTTTCCTCCTGCTTTGACTCAGCCGTCGACGAAGGTAGAAGGTGGCGGTGTGCGGCCATCTGTGTGGCCCACTGACCTCAACGAGCGATTTCACCAGAGGCTCGCACGCCGACGCCGAGCGAAGGCCGACGGGGCAGGGGGCGGCATCGCCGCACCTGGAGCCGAGGGCATCACGGTCGTGGATCGCCGCCTACAGCTGCTGCAACAGTCGCACGCTCCCGCCGCGTTGGGTTCGTCGATGGACCTCAAGCCATGTGATGTGCAGCTTGACCCGCGACCGGCCTCACCCAAGGCGAGGAGCGCGGCGGGTGGCGGCAGCAGCATACGGACGGACCCATCCTCCTTACGCGACGACGGTGAAGTGGACCGGCAACTCGAGGAGGAGCTGTCGAGCAGCAGCGACGACTCGACGTCGTCCACGGAACGGAGCGGCCGGATGTCTCGTCACCACAGTCGTCACGCAATGTTCCGGTCCCAGCGCAGCTTAGTGTCCGTTGTCCCAGACGTGGAAACGAAGGATACACGGCAACTGACCCCTGGCGAAGAAAACCACTGCCCCCAACAACCGCCGTCGTCCCGTCGATCCTCAAGCAGCAGCGATGCAGCGGATGAGCAACCACGGCGACTGCATGTCGACAAGCGACAAGCCGCGAACGACTACGACCGTCGACGTAGCGCCCCCCAACGGCGCGCCGACCGACGGGATGTCGACTGGCGGCTCGACTCCTCGTTTCCGCGGCTGGCGCCGGCGTTGCCTTCGAGCGCGCGCCGTTTTCGGTCACGGCCCGCAGCGGATGCGGCCAACGTGTCGGTCTACCGCCGGCCGGCGGTTGTGAACCGGTCGATGCCACTGTTCACGAGCGACCTAGAGGCCATTGCTCTTGCTCCGCGGCCCCCGCCCCCCAATGCCCAGCAGCAGTCGGTTCAGCTGCGGTATTGGATTCAATGATGTTGTTGCGATGGCCGAAGGGGTGTGAAGAGCACGTGGGATGCGTGTGTACAGTCAGCGAGGTGGTCCCAGTGGGGAGCATATGTGGAGGGCAGATGTCGCGTGTGGTACAACGCCGACCTTGATATCCCCCCTAGGTGCTTGGATCGCACGTGCCCTCTCGCTCCTTCGCTCTCTTTCGGCCAACGTCACTTCGCCCGTTATCCCTTCTTTCCTCCTTTTCTCCGCTCCCCCTCCGCTGCTAAGAGCCCACCCATCCGATGCCGCCGCGCGTGACCACGTCTCGCCAGGGGGACTGGCTAACGCTGGGAAGCGGGACGGAACCCCGCGTTCGCATGGTGGACATGCCATCGATGGCGCAGCAGTGGAGCACACTCGGCGACGATTTGACGCAGTACACGGTGGCGGCCGCACCGATGGGCGGCTATATCGCCGTGGCAAAGCTGCCCCCTAGTGACCTTGACGGGGATGCGGCCGATGTGTCCTCCAAAGCCGGCGGCGCCCCGGCTGACGCCGCCGCAAGCTCCGGTGACGGAGCGTTGCCGATGCACCAGGCCTTCCCAGCAACAAGCGAAATCCTCGTGTTTCAGGCGGATGGTGGATATCGCCACACGATCACGGTCGAAGGCCAAGTCTTGTTCATGACCTTCAATGAGCTCAACGACGAGCTGCTCGTCCTCACGCACGCGGGGCAGCTGTACTTCTACACCTACGCCGGCGACGCCGCGGTCATCATTGAGCAAGGATCTCAAGGCAGCTTCTACACATACGACGCAAGTTCCGCCCTAGGAGACGACAGCCTCGCGGGGACGAAGCCGTGTCTCACCATCCCAAACCCGTCGGTGTGCGCGTCTACCCAGGCAGGCATCGCCGTGGTCACCAACGACAACGATATTTGGATCGTGCACTGTGATACGGTGCGCTCCATGAGGCTCAAGACGGCCGGCGGCTCACCAGGGGGCGGCATCTGGAACTCATCGCCCACGTCGCCAGGCGGCGGCGGCGGCGCTCGTGGGGATGCCACGTCGTCCGACGGCGGGGCCGCGTCCATCATCCTTGCCAAGTACGACGTCTTTGTGATGAGCAACAACGGTTCGATCGGGCCGGACCTCCCCACCTCCATTCTCGCCATTCCCCTTCAGCTCCTGGGCGTCGGAGATGGCGTGCGCCTAGTCTACGCGCCGCTCGAGATGGACGCCGACACGCCAACGTCTCCCATCATTTTTCAAACTGCGAAGCGCGCCAATCAGCGGTATTCGCTCGAACCCGACCGCTCTCTCAACCCGTCTGCCTGCGACAAGGGCTCCTTCATCCGCATGGCCCTGTCACCAGACGGAAAAAAAATTGGCATCGTGTCGGCTTCCGGTCTCATTCACGTGACCACGCCCGACTTCACGTCGTACCATAAAGTCGCGGACACCCAGACGCTGGAGCCTCCAAAGCAATTCGTCTGGTGCGGCAACGACGCCCTGGCGTTCTTGTTCCTGTCTTCCCAATTTCCGGGCACTGAGTACCAAACCACGCTCTCCGTCTTCTCCCTGCACGAGTACGTGGTGCCAGGTCGCTCTCGCGCGGAGGCGCCGCTGGCGTACGTGGAGGAGCTCCAAACGATTCCCGACGACAGCTTTTTAGTGGTGGAAACCGACGGATTCCGGATCATCGCCGCGGATGGCGCCCGCCACAGCTTCCTGCAGGCCTTGCCGGACTACGCGGTCCACACCTACCAGCGCGCGACCGCCGGCGCCTCTCCCGCCGCCCAACTTGTCCGCGCGTTCGACATTTATGAGGACGGCGATCCCAACTCCGTGAAGGCCGTGCGGTCGCTGCTGCGCGCGCGCGACAGCGGTCCGGAGTTGCTGCACTCCGCCGTCGTCGAGTGCCTCCAAACGGCCGCGTTCGAGTTTCAGCCCCCACAGCAGCAGCGGCTGCTGCGCATCGCGGCATACGGCAAAACCTTCTGCACGGTCTTTGACACCGCTGAATTCACCGCCGCATGCCGCCGCATCCGAGCGTGGAACTCCCTGCGTCGGAGCTGCGGAATGCTGTGCACCATGCCGCAGTTCATCGCCATGGAGCACAGCGGCAACCTGCTGAAGCGACTGATTGTGCAACGGCAATACCCGCTCGCCGACCAGCTCGCGCAGTGGCTCGGCATGCCGCAGCGCCACGCGGTCCTGGAGGCGTGGGCCCGCACGCAAATCGACGAGGCGCTGTCCGCCTACAACGAGACGGAGCGCGACGCTCAGTTGGACGCGGAAGTCGCAAAAAATGTGCAGGAAAAGACGGCGACGTGCCACGGCGTGCAGTTCACGGCGATCGCGCGTTATGCGCATGACAAGGGCCGCGACAACCTGTTCCGGTTGCTCCTGGCCTTCGAACCTTCGGCGGAAAAGCACGTCACGGAACTGCTCCGCCAGAAGGATTACAACACGGCGCTCACGAAGGCGGTCGACTTCATCGACTCGGATCTGATCTATGCGTGCCTCCTTCAAGTGAACAATCTCGACGCAGTGAACTTCCAGAATGTGGCACTGCTCGCCGGTCGGCGTGATCGCATGGCCCACGACATGTGGGTCGTCGTGCAGCGCCATCTGAAACAGGCACTGCCGCTAGGTGCTGGGGGGGCGGCCAGCGCGCTGGGGGCGGGCAAAGCCGCCGGGCCGCGAAACGATCGTCGTTCTTGGAAAATTGAGTTTCCAGTCGCCGCCGTGCAGTACGAGATCTTGCAGTACTTCGTGAACTTGGAAAAGGTGCGGAGCAACGCCAACGATGCCCTTTACCGACTAACGAACGACGATCCAGGAAAGATGCTGCACGATTCCGTCGATGAGTTGCTGAAGCAAGCCCGCGCCGCGGGGACGCTCACGGTCATGGCGTCCTTTCTCCCAAGTCCAGCGCTCCCCACGCCTGGCGCGAGTATGAAGGACCTCGGGGGCGGGCAGGGTGCGGGAAGTACCGCTGCGTCCAGCTCAACGCTGCTGTCACTTTCGAAATTCTCGAGCACCCTGTCGGCGAGTGGAGGCACCGCGTCCGGTCCTCTTGCCGAGTGGGCGGATGCCACGAGGTCGCTCCTAGCGAAGCAAGTCGCGCTCTCCACGGACCAAAAGAAGTTCGCCGAGACGCTCAACGGTCGCGACGATGCCGCGAGGCGCAATAACTTCATCGGAGCGACGGCCGTCGGAACGTTAGAGTTACTATGGGAATATCGTTTCCCGGAGAAGGTGATCGACGACTTCGTCAAGAAGATGAAATTTCCGGACAAGACGGCCGGCTGGTGCAAGCTCAGGGGGCTGATGCGCGGCCGCGAGTACGACAAGGTCGTGGAAATGGGTCGCGGCCGCAGCAAACCCACGGTCGACCCTGCCGCGGTGGTGTTTGAGCTGATTGGGGCGAATCAGGCAGCTCGGGCCGTGGAGTTTATTCCGAAAGTGGCGGACCTTTCCGACAGGCTAGAATTCTACATTCAGGCAGGGGAATGGGGCCGTGCCGCGACCGACATGGTAAAGTCCAAGGCACCCACGGGGCTCGATCAGCTGCGAGACCGTGCGAGAGGACAACCGGAAGCCCTCGCTGCGATCGATGCGGCTCTCGGTGCGGCGAGGTGAACCACTATCATCCGTTGTCAAGCCGATTGCCCCCCCTTCCGCATCGACGGAAAGAGAGACGTTGGTCTCTGCGGAGGGCAAATCCGTGGTGAGGTGTGTTTCTGTTTGCGCGTGGCGAAGGTGAGTCGAACGATATGAGTAATTCTCTCGCTCAATGGAGACTATGGTCGTGTGGAAATCGTTCCCGCGCGCCGTTGGTTGTGTGTCACGCCCCTCTCTCTCTCCGAAAAAAAACCAGCTTTTGCGTGCCCTCGACGGCGGAATGTACCCTGCGACGCGGGCCTCGCTGAACAGGACATGTCAGACGCTGTGCACGCCGGCCGGGATGGCGTGCCTGGCGACTGCATTCGCTGAGCATGCCTTGTCGCCCTCGGGAGAAACGCCAGGGTCGTTCGGGCGGAGGTTTCCTACCCCCGGGGCTGGAGACGACGCAGAGGGGCGACCAACATTCGAGGAGACCCTCTCGCTTGAAAGCTCCAAGCGCTTGGCCGCTGCCGCCGCCACGGCTCAGCTGCCTCTGTCGCACCGCGAACCGTTTGTGCAGCGGCTCTTGCAGTTGTTGCGGGAGGATGGGACATCGCGGAGTGCATGGACATCGACGACGCGGCGCGCATCATCCGCCATCGTTGGCCGGGACGCGCAAGGGGTGACCGCCGACGACATCCTGAGCCTGTTGACCACCGTCGATGCCAATCAGCGGGGCGGGGGCACCGGGGTGACGCTGGACGAGATCGCCACGTTCCTCACGGACCACTATCGGCTGCAGCACGTCGCCGAAGACGTTAATATGCTGCGCCGCGCCCTCTATCACGTGGAGTCGGTGGTGCCGAGCACGGGGCACTGCTTCTCGGACATGCGCGTTTGTCAGCGAACGGGGGATCTTGTGCTGCGCAGCTCTAGTGACTTTTGCCTTCACAGCCTTCGGCCCCACTTCGGGTCCACCCCGGCCAGCGTCATCCACACGCGCGGCGGACAATCCGACGCCGGCGAAGGATCGGGTGACGATGAGGACCTCGACGTGAACGAAAGCGGCGTCGTCCAAGTGGTCGTTCCCGTTCCCGCGCCCAACCCATTAGGTGGACCCACAGACGACGCGGGTCTGAGCACCGCGGCGGGAGGAGGAACCGTGCGACGTCGCCATGATGCCGAAGAGGGGTCGTCAGCCGTGCCGCTTGTCGCCGGTCTGTCTGTCAAACTGGCCGCCAGCGTGGAAAAGAGACGGGACCTAGAGCGATGCATCACGCTCGAACCGATCGGCAGCGTGGATGTCTTCGCGCTGTCCAACGCAGCGTGCGAGGTGGTTCTGTTCGACACGAACGTCTACCGCAGCGTGACCGTGGCCATGCGCACCAGCGTGCGCGTGCTGTCCTACCTCGGGGAGTGGTCGCTTCCTGCCACGGCGTTTGCCTGGAAGGAGAGCAGCTCCCGGAGGGCTGCCCGAGGCGCCTCGGCGGAGAGCAGTCCGCGTCGGGGCTTGCTCGCGTGTGGCGATCGCGACGGCTGGTTGCACTTTCTGGTGGCAAGCGAGACGACGCCGTTGCGTCTTTGTCACGCCATCGCGAGCCCCGATGAGTTCGCGGCGGCCGCTGCTACGGTCGCGGCCCTGCCTCCTAGTAGGTTCGTGTCCGTGCGCTGCTGTCCACAGCCCTCACCCGTGACCGCCATCAAAGCGTCCGCGTCGAGCTGCGCGCGAGGTGGTACTGCCCTCTGGGACGCAAGCTCCGCCTGCGTCACGTATCCCGACGTGATCGTCGTTGGCACCCTGGACGGCCACGTTGCCGTCGTTCGCGCCACCACGGAGCTGGCTTTCGTCGCGAGCTTATGGAGGCCGTGCGGGGGCGAAGGTCTGCGGCTGTTTACCGTGGCGAGTTGTGTCAACGCGGTCATTTGCGTGACCACGACGGCGGCCATACAGGCGATCTCCATCGAGCAGCAGCCGGCCGACGGGGGCAATGCGACCTCCCAGCCCGACGCCTTCCGAGGGCTGGGAGGTGACCGGCAAGAGCCACCCTTGCCTCCGCTAGGTGTGGTGGAGGTCCCAGGTCGGCCACCGTCGCGCGCTCACATTCGACTGGCGTCATCCTCCACACCGAGTGGCCAAACCTGTGGTGCATTGAGCATCGTCACCGTGCCCGTGAGCCGCTGCGTCGCGACCCCCCTGCCGCCTTCGGTGGACGCCGTTTCTGCGGTGGAGGTGCTTGAGTGCATCGAGCGGCGTCGGCACCTTCTGACCGTGGATGATCGCGGCGTGGCCCACGTGTGGGCGGCCACCACCCTGCAGTGTGTGCAAGTGCTTAAGCTAGGACCGCATTGGAACTTACATATTCGGTACCCGATGCGGTGCGTCTGCTTGGCCGGCGGCGGGGACGGGGCCGGCGGCGAGCTCGTGGTCATCACGCGGGGTCCGGTGGCCCTGACCCTGCGAGCCGCGGACGAAGCGCTGCGGCCGGAGCGTGCTACCGATGTGCTCCACACGGCACTGTCGTGGAGCGACCGGGGGTCGTCCGGCTCGACGCCCTCGCCCAGAAGCCGCGAGCTCGTCGCAGTTCTCGTCGTGCACGAGCGCGCGGTGGTTTCCTGGGTACCGCCTCCGGCGCACGCAGGAATGGGCGGAGCTGCGCCGTCCTTGGACACGCCGACTCCCGGGAGGGGCACATCGACTGCGGTCGGTTTCGTCGTCGACAGGGCACTGCCTCTCAGCGTGCCCCTGACGTGCGCCACCACGACCCCGGACGCGAAGCTCATCATCGCCGGCGACGTGAGGGGACGCCTGATCGTCTTGAACGCGGCCACGATGTCGATCGTGCAAGTTGCCGAACCGTCGGCGACCGCGATGGCGTCGAACGTCGTGGCATCGCCGGAGTCAGCTGCTGCCCACGGACGTCACCGGCACATGGCGATCCACAGTCGTCATGACCTCAACGATGGCGTCATTTTCCGATCAGTGGTATTTCTACCTTGGTGCGGTGGGTGCCTCGCGGCCACCTCGACGGGACGCCTTTATTTCGTAGCAATCATGCGCCGCGACCGCCGCGACCTCGAGTCATCTGCGCACCGGCCTTCTCGAGCGTTGCTCGTGGCCTCCGACGTGGGAAGCACGATCATGACCGTGGTCCTTCAGGGCATCGGAACACCAACGACTAGTGTGGGGCCGACGACGGCCTCGTCAAACGGCTCCCCGGAAACCCCGTTTGCGTTTGAAGACATCCGGAGCACGTTGATCGTCGTGATCGGAGAAGAAAGCATTCGATTTTTCGATGCTCGGCACGTGCGTGAAACGGGTTACCTCCACCCTTTGGGACTGATCCCTCGCGCAAGGCGGGCCCCGGGGCGTGCGATGAGTCGAGTTGAGGCCCCGAGGGCCGCTGCCCGTAGTGCCGCCGACGGGCCGTCGGTTGCGTTGACGACCGTCCCTCCTCCCGAGGTACTCTGCGTGGTGCCAAACCGCGATGTGCCGAGGAAAGGGGCGCTCTACGTCATCACGAGTGAAGAGGTGTGGGCCGTGACCGTCACCGACGCCAAGGGCACGAGCATCGACGCCGTGGCCCCAGCTTTCGCACTCCTCGCGGCGGCCGGCGACGATCCAGCGCCGCACAGTGGTAGCGCCAAAGGGGTCACACGGCTAGCGCAACACAAAGCTGTGCTCGCGGCCACGGTCGTACGCAACAACACGTTGGCGCCGGACAGCTTGCCGACGACGCGCCGATCCGCCGTTCGGCGCCCTTCCATTCTCATCGACGATGACCTCGATGGGATCCTTGGCACTCCTCAAGCGGCGGCGGCGGCGTCCGTTGCCGTTGGCGGACGAACGTCAGGCCACCCGCCGCTCGCAGCGAGCCACCTTTCCGTTCAGGGGCACCTGGAAGTCGTGGGGCTCGCCGACGTGGGCCAGTCGTTGCGCGTGCCGTGGAAAGGCAGTGCCGCGAGCGGCACCGTTGAAAAGTGCCTTGGAGGCGCCAATGGCTTTGCGTTCTCGTGGTATCCGTGGGCGCTTCTTGGTCCCCACAGTGGAGGCGACGATCGCCGCGGTGAGCCCTCGCTGACGGCAAAGGCCGCGTGCCAGCTAATCATGGTGACCCCCGCAGCGGTTCACGGCGCACCACCGTGGCCGGTGGGCGAGCACGGTAGTGCTGCCGACACCATCCCTGTGATTTCAGATGCCGACTGCTCTCAGCCGGCAGCCGTTTTCTCTTGGACGACAGACGAGCCGGCGGTCGCCCCTCAGCCGGAAGGGCCCTCCACTCGGCCGATGCCATCATCGGCTTCGATGCTGCTGCTCCACGTCGCGGTCGTCACCCGCAGCGGGCACCCCGTGCTCATCACCGCCGGGCTAACATCGCGGCCGCCGACGTCACCTCCTCCCGCGATACTGTCCATTCCCCGTGAGTCCGGCACTCCGCCTCCGCCTCGGAGCCACAGCGTTTTCATCACAGCAGAGACGACGGCCCCTTCAACAAGCAGCGCCGACCACACAGCGTCCGACGTCGTCGTGCAACCTTCGTCTCGCGGCGCACGGAGCGTGTCACTATTCAACATTGACGCGGTCGGTCCCCCCGACGACGATCTCCGACGTCTCACGTCAGGAAGAGACGCTCTCTCCGTCGTTCCACCGGTCCGGCGCTCCCAAGTCTCGGTGGTGGAGTCTGTGGCCAGCATGGTCGTGACATGTGGGAGTCCGAGGTGGGATATCCCGTTGAACATGCGCAGTGCCTCGTCGATCTGGGCAGGCGCGTCGGCTTCCGACCTGCGATCAGGTGTGTCGTCGGCGAAGCATCGCACCGCGCTCATGCCACACCGACTGGCGACCGTGATTGGCGATGAAAGAACCAGAAACCCCCCGCCTAGCGCCGCCTCCGCACCACCAGGCCCAAGTGGATCCGGTCGCGGCGCCCTCGGCGACCCCTCCTCTTTCTCGCTCGCGAACATCTCCGAGTTCGAGCGGTGCGTGGATGGGGAGGAGGTGGTGGCGGATGTGCCCTGCCCCGACGCATCGACGGGTGAGGGAGCCGACCCCTCCTCCTCCACGGGCCGCTCCGCAAGGCGGATGGTTCCGGCCGAGCTGCCTCCCGTCATCGACTATCGCTTTGCCCGTAGCAGCTCGACGCCCGCGTGGAAGACAGAGTGGTGGACCGCGGAACTGGCGAATGCCACACAGTTCCGGCGAAAGCGGCTGCCGGCCGCGAAGCGCCGCTGAACCGGCCGAGGGTTGATCAGGGAGTGTGTGTCATTCGATTTAGTGTACTTCGACGAGACGAGTGTGCGAGTCGCCCTGCCCTCCCATACCGGGAAAGGGCTTTGTGCAAGCGAGACGGAGGTGGCTGGCTTCGCTCTCCTTTCTCGTTCGCCCCGAGGCCCCTGTTTTTCGCCCCCCTCGATGTCGCAGCTGCCGGCATCCATCCAATGCGGCAAACGGCCGTGGCGACCCGTCCATGCACACTCGCGGGGCATAGACTCATTCCGTCAACGATTCACCTGTGATTCGATTGCGTTGACGGGAAGCTGTCTGCGGGAAGTAACGAAGGACATTCGTTTTCGGCACGCCCTTTCTCTCTCCACCCCTCTGCATTGCGTCACGAGCGCCGCTTCTCACAAGAAGATCCTTTGTGCCCCGATGGAAGGTCACCTCCTTACGGTGCGGTGACGTGCAGTTGCGACTTGTTTTTGCAGAGGGGGCTCCCTCTCTTTTCACAGCATCGCAGAGTTATCACATCCCGAAGAGGGGGGAAAACCAATCACAGTTACATATTTCCTTCGTCACCCGTTTTTTTCATGATGGATTTGAGCGTCGTGGAGGCTGAGTGGCGGCGGCACTGCGGGCGCCTCACCGAAGGCCACCTAGCCGTCGTCATGGAATCCTTGCGACACGAACCGCCGCCGGACCTCGCCCGCTGGTCAGCTCGATCCGTGGCGCAGGCCCTCACCGTCGCAGAGGAGTTCTTTCCTACGACGTTCAATTCCGACCGAGCCAACTGGTTGGCCCAGTGCTTGCTCGCCGAGGTATGCATACGGGTAGGGGGCTGCGTGGTTCGCAGTTGGCAACCCACAATGCTGGACATCCGAAACGGCGATGCCCTCAGCGCTCTGCTGCGCACCGTGGCGAGCTATTGGAGACTGTGCGCCCCCAGCGCGATCGCCGATGCCGACGTCCGCCGCGGCGTCGTCCGACGCTTGAGGCGGAACATCAAGGTCCTGCATGATATCGTCCTCGAAATCGAGCCGCAGGCTGCCCGACAGCTGTGGTTACGAGGCCCGTCGGAGTCGGTGTTAGACGAAGCGCAGGTGGCAACAACGAGCACAGATTACGACACATCGTCCTTCGGGTCGCAAATCCAAACCGAGGGAGAGGGATTGCCGGCCATGGACGACGCCCCGTCGGTGAAGGGTCTGCGCAACGATGCGCCTGCCGATGTTCGGACTCTGATCATTTACGACGAGTCCGTCGATGTGGCCGTCGACGTGCTGCAGACCATCACACGCTTTCAGGGAACCCTCGCCATCGAGCACATCGCGATCGCCAACCTTTTGTCTCCGCGCACCGATGACAAGCCGGAGCGGCACGAAGCCCACCCCGCGTTTGCCACGACGCTGATGACGCTGCTGGCGCGAGTATCGACGACGCTCAAGGTCTTGTACTTGCCCCGCTGCGGCATCACGGACGACGTGCTGGCCCGCATTGCGGCGCTAGGTTTGATCCTGCCACAGGTCCCGCGGAATGCCAGCAACCTCCCCGAGCTGCAAGGTCGACTCGGCTCGATCTACGCAGACACGGCCGATGCGCGATTCTCCGTGGAGCCAACACCGCCGTTGGATCGCAACGCTGTGAAAATCGCGTGGCTCTTTCTGGCGAAGGCGGGGCAACAAGTCCGTCAACCACCCCGTCGCCGACAGCGGTCCCCGCGTACGTCCCAGGGGTCGCGTCGGTGGACCCACCGTTGCGCCTCCCTCAGTTCCCTAGCCCCAAGAAGCGCGTGGCCTCACCGTACGCCTTACAGCTCGAGCAGTTGGACCTGAGCCTCAATCCGTTGTCCAATCAAGCGGGTCGCACGCTTGGTCGGCTACTGACCGCCACAGCGACGACGATTACAGCGTTGCACATCGCTGGAACGCACATCAATGACGACACCATTGACGCCATGCTCGCCGAAGTCGTTGCAGCCGCGTCGCAGCGCAGCACGCAGCCGTTCGCTTCGAGACCGGACCGCGTACCGCCGGTTTCGGTTCTGCTTCTCGGCACTTGGGTCACGTCGAAGGGCGTCTTGCGGTTGGCGCAAACGGCGCTGCCCTTCGTGAAGCGGCGTGCACCGCGGCGATGGCCGCCGGCCACCGCTATCTCCTCCATGGAAGAGCTGCTCCCCCCGTCCTGGGGCATTGAGGGGGAGGAGGAGGGTGGTGGCTTGGGTTGGATGTTTGCGCCCTGGTGCCATGGAAAGGAGCTGCTCGACCTCCCCGCGGAGTACGTCATCGCCACGCTAGACGCCGGCCACTCCACCACCAACACGACTGATGCGGCCCCCGACTTCTTGGTGCGGGAAGCCTTCGACGATCCGCCGTTTGATATGGAGGGCTACGCAGAACGCAGGAGAGGTGAGCTGCTCGATGACGCAGGCCGCGCATCGTTCGATGCCGCGTGGCTGTTTCGCCGCCATGTGCAGGCCCTGGCCCTTCGTGACTTCGCGTTGGCAGAGCAAGAGTTAGAACGCGCCCTCGCCTACTCACCCAACGGCCACATCATGGCGTTCATGGCGGCGCATCCAACGCTCTACCGCGACTTTTTCCATGCGGAGCTGAAGCGGTTCTTGTTTTCTTCGGAGGGCACCACAGGCCAGCTTTTTCCCGCGGCGGCTGCGTCTGTGATCGGATACGGGGCGTCGTCCGTCGTGCTGCAGAGCCCCATCGACCCCGGCGTCGCGGTGAAGCTCATGAGAGTCTCCGACGACTTCTTCTGCGAGCTGTTTTTGTGCAACGACAAGTTCGCCACCATCCCTGGCATCATACATTATCGCAGCATGTTCGTGCTCGATCACACCGTGCCGTTGGCGCTAAATGCGGAAGCCAAGCAGGAACTCGACCGCTTCTTCGGCGCTGGGGCAGGCTCGTCGTCATCGTCGTCGCTGACACTCACAGCGGTTCAAGTGGGTCAGTCGAGTGCACATGGTTCGTCATCTCGGCCCTCGCATTCAACGGCCTCGACGGCTGTCGCGCCACGGCTCGGACAGACGGAGGTGAGCGGCGTCCGGCGGTCGCAACCGTCGCGATCGTCCATCGCGATCACGGAGCCACCACACCACGCGGCGTACGTCCGCAAGCAGCCGGCGCCGGTGCTCGTGCTCGTGATGCGCAAGGCGTTGTGCAACGCGGCGACGCTGCTGGTAGAGCATCCGGAAGTGGCCGGTGCCGATGTCGCCAACATGGTACTGCAGGTGATCGGCGTCGTGTCACAAATGCACGCGCTCGGAACCTGTCACTGCGACATCAAGCCCCAAAATGTGCTGATTCATCGGCGCGACGACGCTAGCCCGTTAGCGAGAGCTCGTGACTACCTCAACGAGGAGGGGTCGCCCTTCAGCTTCTTCGCCGAAGTCACTGACCTCGCCTTCAGTCGGGCCGTCAGCGAAACCACGGATGGGTACACGCGGCTGTACCTTCCTCCTGATCAACGCCGCCACCGGCGGCCCGAGGCTTCGACGGCCCGTGACGTCTACGCGCTCGTGCTGTTCTGCATCGAGATGCTGGCCACCGTGGTGATCCATCGCGTCGTCGGTGAGGGCAGCCGCGGCCCCGAGGAGGTGATGCGTCGTTTGACGCCACTTGCTTTCGACCCTCGTGTCATCGAGCTGCTGGGACCAGGATTGGAGCCTTCGACCGGCACAGATGCCGCGCAGTTGCTGCGTCAGCTCGATTCACTTCTCAACGACGTGAGGCCGCTCATTCCCCACGACGGCGGCCGGCGGGTCATCGGCGACGCCTTGTGGGCGAGTTACGATCATTTTCTTTCCACCGAGTGTCAGATGCGCCTACCATGCAATCTGACTCGGCAGCCCTGGTACGCCGCCTACGCGGGACACTTGCAGCAGGTGCAGCAAGCGTTGGTGCCGACATCGCGCTCGTCGATCCGCACGCAACATCAGACGGCGACCGCACAGGAACCTCAGGTGGCCGTTGAGTAACCGCCGTGGGGCTGCTGTTTGTGTGCGCGCGCGAAGCAACGGGGTTGTGTCACCCCCATGATGTATGCGTGTGTGTGGTCCTTTTTTTCCTTTCATTTTTTTTCAATCTACGATTGTCGAGGAGGCAGCGATGCCGCGGCCCTCTCACCGTCGTCTTTGCAGTGTCTCACGTTTTGTTGCCACACGTGGTCGAAGGGCGGGTTGTGTCGAACCAAATGCTGCGTCGACGAAATGTCAAAAGGCATCCGGCCGGTCCATGACACACACGTTGATTTGCGATCCTCGGCCCCCCTTGTTGTGTTGCTGACCGCCCACCCGTTGCACGTCCCTCCGCCATCCTTCCACGCACGTGGTCCCCCAATCTAAGTTCGCATCCGAGAAACGTGTGTGGTGTTCGTTGACCGCAAGTCCCCACAACCGGAAGCCCCGACGATACTTTTTTTTGCCCTCCAATGCGTTCGGCGGGTTCTTTGCGCTGGAGGCCGAATCCATTCGTCACGAGCCTCCGTGGCTCGGAGGTTCTTTCCATCGGACCCACGACGCTCGCCCGCTTCGCCAGCAGCGTCAAGCTGCGAACCGACTTTGGGCCTCCGCAACCGGCCGGGCGGCCCAAGGAGGGCACGGGCCTCTACGTCGTGGAGCCGAAAGGTCGTGAAGGGTCCTTTTTCCGGTTTCTCGGCGTCGCCAAGGCACAATTCCCTTACATCCTGGCGAGCGCGGTGTTCGTCGCGGCGTACTCGGCTACCACGCTGGCCATCCCTCACGGCTTCGGCCAGCTCATCGACTACGCCACTCGCGGCGAAATGCCGTGGTCCCTTTCCTGGCAGCTGGTCGGATGGTTTTTCCTCGCTGGGGCGGCGAACTGGATCCGTCTAAGCCTCTCTGGGCACGCTGGGGAGAAAATCGTCGCCGAGCTGCGCGAGTCCGTTTATCGCGCGACGATCAACCAACCGACAACTTTTTTTGATGAACCGGAGAATCGCACAGGCGCCCTGGTGCAGCGCGTCACCATGGACACGAGCGCCATCGGGTCGGTGCTCACCGAGGGCCTCTCCAACGGCGTCAAGAACGTGTGCCAGATGGCCGGGAGTCTCGGTATTATGCTGTACTTCTCACCGAAGCTCACGGCGGCGATCGTGCTGGTGCTGCCGCCAGTGGCGATCTTCGCGGGCACGTACGGCCGCTATGTGCGGCGACTCCAACAGCAAAAAAACGACGCGCAGTCGTCGCTCACAGTATTGTCCGAAGAGCGTCTGAGCAACATTCGTACCGTGAAGGCGTTCGGTCGCGAAGCGCAGGAGCTGCTTGCCTTCATGCAACGCGCGGGCCGCGTGACCGCGATTGGGCGGAAGATGGCGTTCTACAACGCCACGTACGTTGCCTTCCTTCACGTGTCGGGCTACCTGACGCTGTACGTCATTATCTGGGCCGGCAGCCTACTCGTCGCCTCCAACGACCTGACCGCGGGCACCTTGTTTTCGTTCATGCTGTACACCGTCTACTGCGGCCTTGGCATCATGGGCGTCACGAACTCGGTGAGCGAGCTAAACAAAGGCTACGGCGGCAGTCTGCGCCTATTCGACATCATCGACCGCGAGCGGGCGCTGCGCGACGCGGCGCGCCTCAATCCGGGCATTATTCCGCCGTCAGCCACCGCGACGTTTGGCAAGCAGGCGACGTCTGGCGTCATCGCCTCATCGGACATCTCAGTCTCGACGGCCCCGACTCATGAGGGGGTCGCGGGTGCGCCTCTGGCATCGGATGGCGCGAGCGCCTCGACGGCTACGGAGACGCCTTCTCCCCCTTCGTTCCTAATCGGTAAATTCCACTTCCAGAATGTCGGCTTTGCGTACCCGACGCGGCCGAACAGCACCGTCTTCCGCGACTTGACGCTGACCATCGAGCCCGGACAATGCACCTGCGTGGTCGGCACGAGCGGCACGGGGAAGAGTTCCCTGGCGTGGCTCCTGCTGCGCATGTACTCGGTGACCAACGGCGCGGTGGTCTACGATGGGATCAACATTGAAAAGCTTGACCTTGGGTGGCTCAGGGGTGCGATCGGGTTGGTGCCGCAAGAGCCGGTGCTGTTCGGTGGCACGATCGCGCAAAACATCGCCTACGGCCTTCCGGGGCGTGACTGGGACGCGCCAATCGATGGCTGGGTCATGACTGCGGTGAAGGAGGCGGCTAGGGCGGCGAACGCCCACGACTTCGTGCAGTCCCTTCCGGAGCAGTACGCGACCTTCGTGGGCGAAAGCGGCCGCTCCTTGAGCGGCGGGCAGAAGCAACGCATCGCGATCGCACGCGCGCTCATTAAAAAACCCCAGCTGCTGATCCTCGACGAAGCGACGAGCGCCCTCGACAGCGAGAGCGAGGCCGTCGTGCAGGATGCCATCGAGGCGCTCATCCGGGAAACGCGGCAGTTCGCCGGAAGCAAGAAGGCCGTGCTCCTTTTCGCCCACCGGCTGAGTATGATCCGGCAGGCCGATACGATCATCGTGCTTCACGAAGGGCGCGTCATCGACTCGGGGAGCTTCGACCACGTCTGCCTCAACCCCATCTTCCGCCAACTGGTCGGGATCAATGAAACGCCCGTGGACTCGGCCGCTGCGCCGCCGCCGCCGCCGCCAGCGTGATCTGTCGCCCCCTGCGCGGATTTCTTTTTTTTTGTTGTGTTCGCTTCCGGTCTCTCTCTCTCTCTCTCTCGCTCACTATGTTGCGGGACCCTCCGGACGTCGACCTACCCACTTACAAACCTGCCGTGGGTGAGATGTGCGGCCCTCTCCTCCCGTTAGCCCCCTCACATCAATTCGATCCGTGGCCTTCCGTTTGTCGAAAGGGTCCAATAGTCATTGCGGATGCCTCGACGAGAGCCGTTTGCGGTCAACACCCGCCGTGGTGCCACCCCGGAAGAGGAGGATATCATTTCGGAGGCGTCCACGTCGTCGTCCTCCTCGCCGCTCCGCCAAGAAGAAGGGGGAGGCATCCGCCCCTCCCGACGGCCCCTTGCCAACGCGGTGTCGCGGGTTGGTCGAGGAGATGTGGCCGACGCGCGAAACATCGTCGGGGTGGATGCGACGCGACATGCGGATGTGCGCCTGAAAGCGACGCGCCGGGCGCTGCTCGAGGCCTTGCAGAGGCAAAACGACGAGCACGGCGCGGAGGTGCGAATGCTGATGGAGCGCATCGGGGCACTCGAGGCGGACGTATGCTCCGCCGTGGCGGTCATCCGGGAGCACGAGGAAACCATCCGCAGCCTTGACGACGAACTGCAAGGTTCGCGCGAGGCGCGAAAGGGCGCCCTGGACGAGCTGGCGGCCATCGAAGCGCACTTTCACAAGGCGCGACGCGAACATGACAACAGTAAACACGTCATCCAAGGGCTCTATGACGACCTCCACCGCGCGCGGCAAGACACCGCGCTCGCAGAGCACGATTGCGAGGCGCTCCGGGGAGTCGAAAACCGCAATGCCGACCTGCTGCGCGTAATCAGCGAACGCGATTCCACGATCTCGGAACTGCGTGGCCTCGTGCACCGCCTGAAGTGCGATGACGTCGAACTTCGCGGACGTCTGGCGGTAGCGGCTTCCGATCGCGTCGTTCACATCAAGACCAGTCAAGACGTCGACCGGCTGCAGCGCCAGCTGACCTGCGTCATCGCGGCGAATCGCGACATTTACCTCGCGTTGCAAAGCGTCGAGGGACTACGGGACTGCGTTCACCGATCCGACCCTTCTGTGGACGCGCATTTCGAGCTCAATCCGCTTTGGAGCATCGCGAAGAACGACGCGGCGCGGCGAGCGGAGCGGTCCGCCACCCGTCGGCTCACTTGGCTCAACCACGGCGCCGCCGGGTCGAACTCTGTGGCACCATCGGGCGCGACCGGGACTGCCTCGGTTTCCGGACGCTTTGATAAGAGCCTTCTCCCAGCGGCCGTCCGCGATGTCGTGATGGGCGCTATGCGAACGACGGACAGCGTCGACGAAGCCGCCCGCCGTGGCCTACCGTCCTCCACATTCCGTCGATCCGGTTCCGCGCCGGTGCCTGCCTTAGAGAGCGCGGGTGAGCGTGATACCCCGGGCGGTGGGGTGGATCGGCTGCCCGTGCGGTGGGAAGATGGCATGACGCCGCTTACAGAGGACGAACGCCCAAGGGCTGCGCTGTGCGGCCCGCCCCAGCGGCCACCAACGTCCGTCAGGTTCGTCTATCAATGAGTGCATCTGACGGAAGGACGGGGCGGCATCGCCGTGCGGCAGAGTCGTGTCGTCATGCCGCACCCCCTTTCACTTGGGGATCGATAGATACGCTAGCCCAACCTTCCTCTGTGCTATTCGTACCTTTGTCCCTTCGACATGCGAACGTTTGGTTTTCCGGGTCATCGCGACGATTCACCCCCCGAACTCATCATGGCCCTGCGTCCCGTTATTGGCTACTTGTTGCTTCGTCCGAGTGTCCTCGTTGTCGGCAGTACGTCTTTTTTTCCCTTCCTTTCTTATTTTCTGCCCCCGTTCTTCGGATTTTAGGACCCCGTTCGTTTACGTTATTTCTGATCGATTCGTCCGAAAGCGTCAAATTCGTCCGAAACAAAAAAAGGACTTTTTTTTGACGTTGTGCATTGTCGTTTCGTCGCTCCAAGAGTCGCCAACTGACATCGATCGCTGCCTCCTGCAACCGTTTCCGTCCGCGCGATCTTTCGTCTGTCGTCTACCGACTGCCTCTTGACCTCCTCGCCTGGCTCGGACAACACACGACAACGGAAAATGGCCGCTCTCCCAAAGCCGCCGACATCCGCCAACCCAGCTCCCCGCGCGCCCATCGTCGTGCCCCAAGCGCCCGGTGCTGCGCAAGCGCCGCTCGAAGCCGAAGGCATCCGTAACCTCATGGTGAATTACATCCCTACCACCGTCGATGAGATACAGCTGCGACAACTCTTCGAGATGTACGGCCCCGTCGAGAGCGCGAAAATTGTCCTCGACCGCGACTCCCGGTCGTCTCGCGGGTACGGCTTCGTCAAGTACCGCTTCGCCCTGAGCGCCGTCAACGCCATTCAGTACCTCAACGGGTACCCCCTGATGAACAAGCGCCTCAAGGTCGCCTATGCCAATCAAACCGATGCCCAAAAGCAGCTCACGTTGCAGTCGGACCAGGCTGTCGCGGCCGGAATGGGCACCCCGGTGGACCCGAACGCGATGGCCGCGGCCGGCGCGCAGTGGGCTCAGATTCAGTACATGCAGCAACTCGCCGCGCTGCAGATGATGCAGTTCCAGCAACAGCAACAGCACGCGGCGGCCATGCTCGCCTCGCAGAGTGCGGCACCCCCTCCGCCTCAGCACGGCGGCGGTGGAGGTGGTCACAAAGGCGGCCGCCAGCAGCAGCAGCCGCCGCAGTGACGCCCGTTCCGTCCGTGGCAGCGCATCAGAAACGTGTGTTGACCGGCGGTGAGACAGGCTTCCATCGAGGGTGGCCACGCTGAGGTGGGTCCACAACGGACGGTGCCTTCGCAACAACGCCGGCTATTTTTCGCTCTCTCTCTCTCTCTCCCTCTTGATTTCCCCCGTGCCTCGGGTATCATTGTTACTCCCCGATCGACTCCAAGCGAATGATGGGGATCAGCCGTATGACGAGGCCAGGACGTGTGTGCACCCCCTCCCCTTCGCCGTCAAGTGTGTGTGTGATGTGGCACGTGTGTCATATGGATCGGCGGAAGTTTTATTTTTCTGTGGTTGCGACGTGGAGAGAAATTTGATGGATTCGGGCGGCGACACGAATCGCTCTCGCGCACACCCCTCTTCCCTACCTGCTCTCGACCCCCTCTGGTGGGTACCCCCTTTCTCCCCTTCCTTCCCTCTTTCACGAGCATCCCGAGGGCTCATAGGTCGAGTGCGCGGGTGTATGCTGCACGGGCCTTGCGCTTTGGAAACGAGAAAGAGAGGAGGGGAGAGTGGCCTCCTCGCGTCGTCGGGAAGGCTGGCCGGCATCCAAAAAAACGGAGCGGCCCCTCTTCCGGAATGTTTGCAACAATCTCTACGACCACACGACGACACGACGCGAGAGACAAAGGGCGATGAGAGGAGAGAAACGTAGCGCATTGGGGTAAAATTGAGTGTGCCGAATGCATCCCTCCATCCTACGCAATCCATTCCGCCTTACCTCGCGCCATACCTTGTGCTCTTCACCTGCGTGAGTGCTCCCCCGTCATTCCTTCCATAACGCTCTGTCGCGTTCACTAAGAGTTTTCGCTGGTTTCCTCATCAACAATGTTCGCAACCGCCGCGTTGGAACTGCCGTTCGAATTCACCAAGCTGACGTCCAACCGCCAGAGACTTGCGTTGGAGGCTGCCGACGCGGCTTGGCGTACGACGCAGGATCGCATCGCTGTGCTTCGCGCGCTTGGACCCGTCACCACCGTCGTCACGCAACACCTGCGCGCGTCGGGCAGTTTGGTCGTCAAGGCCATTGCTGGCATCGACGCCGCGTCCGCCAATCCATCCGCTTCGAGCGGTACCACCACGTCGTCGTCGTCGTCGGCCGCCCCCCCTCGTGGTGGCCTTCCTTCACCGGTTTTAGCCGTCGAGTCCGCCGCCACGGTGTGTGCGTTGGAGGCGTCTCTGCTGCTCCGAGTCAACCACGCGGCCACGTCCACCAACGTGCAGTCAGTGCTCGCGCGTCACGTTGGAGATGTCCTAGCCGCCGCATGTCAGGTGGCGGACATTTTCACGTTGGCCGCGGAGGCGCTCAAGCCGAAGGCGCGGCATCCCTCGAACTATCCGCCGTCGGCGGTGGGCGGTCGCCGTGGCGGCACTGTTCCCACTGACTTTAGCGCGTCGTGCGCCGAGGCCGAGTCGGCCGCGACGAGCCTCCGCGTTGCGTCCCGATCCTTGGTGCGCACCTGCGGCACGAGTCTGTTCGCTGTCGACAATCGCAGCCCTGCGCTGCTGGAGTGGGTCGAGGAGCGCCTGCGCAGTCTGCTTCAGAGTGCTGTACCGCCGTCGAAGGCGCAAAAGGAGTCGATTGGGTTGGCAATGATGTGTCTCGACCGCATGGATCACGCCGCTGCGGCGAACAGCGGCGGGGCCAGACCGGCGGCGACAGCCAGCGGAATTGTCGCGCCGCTGTTGGACGAAGACCTCATCGGTGACCTGCTTTCGCTGCCGTGCGTGACGTCGGAGGCATCTTGGCGGCACGCCGCCGCGACGTACCAGCAGCGAGCGGTCGCCACGTCGCTGGGGCGAGGGGGCACGCCGGCGTTCGACCCGCCACAGGGGGCCCCTCAGGCGGCTGCACCCTCACAGCTAGCGTCCTGCCCGTCCGGAGATGGACGTGACCGTGGGCTGCAACAACGAGAGGGCGGCGCAACAGACCACGACGACGAGCGCGTGGCATCATCGATGGCGATTACCGCACCGGACCGCCCAACACCACCGCAACCCGCAGCCGTTGAGAATGCTGTGCTGGGCAGCGAGGAGGGGGAGAAGGATGAGGAGATTGTGGTGACGATTCAACAACGGCCACCGCGGCCGCTAAACGACGCCACCGTTGAAACGCAGCCGTCGCCGCATTACTACTGCGATCCCCGTGATTTCCGCATCGATGGTGTGCAGGATCCAGTCCAGGACGCCGCCGTGCTGCCTCGCGGCATGGTGGTTGACTTTATCTGCCGCATGTTCGGGGCTTACGCGGATCGCCGTGCCGTGAGCCGACAGCACGCACTGTCCTCCGCGGGGGTCGGCGCCACCTTCACGCCTATTGGAATGTGACAAACCGCCCCGAAAGAGTTCGTCTCTTTTTTTTCACGAAATCGCCCGAGGGAGGAGGCACCGCACAGCCCCCACCTCCCTTCAGACGGCAAGCCAACCCTCACACTGGGCTTGGCCACAGCCGCCACCGTCAGTCGTTCGCCGCCGCCGCCCCTTTTCATTCAGAGGACAAAGCGACGGAGAGAACAACGCATCTCCCCCCATAAGATAAGCGCGTGTTTTTTTGTCAATGCCGTCACGGCCCGTGTTAGTGGCAGTGCCGTTGGGGGTTCCCAGGCGAGTGAGAGGACGGGACTTGAGACGTGTGATGTGATCTTTTGCCCCAACGTGTTGCGCCCTCGCGATGACTATGTTCAGGGGCGATTGATAAATTTATTGTGCAATGGCTTCGCCGCCGCCGCCGCCGCCGCGTCCCCCGCCGCCTCCACCTCCACCGAAAGCGAGCGTGGGCTCTGTAGCAAGTTCTGCGGCCTCTCAACAGCTCGCCGCGTTGCGCGCGAAGCTTGAAGGAAGCGAGGTAAGTGTGTCGCCCGTCGAAGCACCACCCGCAGCTCCACCCCCGAAGGCGCCGCCGCCCGTCGCCGCGCCGCCCCCACCTCCGGCCGCAGCTCCACCACCCCCACCGGCTGCAGCTCCACCCCCGAAGGCGCCGCCGCCCGTCGCCGCGCCGC
>ERZ1292630.1384-Hain-H41-02um-R3-1384-length-23891-cov-7_pt1 | contig 23891 bp, 11 predicted proteins | sample MGYA00564408_ERZ1292630 | MGnify/ENA primary metagenome ERZ1292630 (study PRJEB36523, sample SAMEA6512641) | groundwater metagenome | collected 2019-01-08 | study: AquaDiva: Metagenomics assemblies of 32 groundwater samples
GGCTTGTGCACCGTCCTTCTTCGATAATGCGGTCGAAGAGACGGACTTCTTCTTCCCAACGCCGACGGCTCCGCTCTTGGTGGACTGCTGCGCGCCGGCAATATCCACGGGCGAGTTACCGGACCCAACTGACCGCTCCCGCCGACCAGGAGACTGCGGCAGTCCGGCGCAAATGAGTTCGACTCTCTTTGCGAACATGTTCGTAGATGCCACCGGGATCAAAGCGACGTGGCGAAGAGACGACGCGACCGCCGCTGGGCTGCGAGCGGCGGCGGCCGCTACGTTGGCATTGTGCGCGGACATCAGTAGGTGGGCGCGGAAGCGGAGGGCAGCCGCGAAATCCATCGCCACCGGAGCTCCCGCGGCAGACGTTCCGTTCAATGCGGATTCCTCAGGAACGAAAACGTCGGACAACGATTCGTCCCGCGCGGTCGTCGAATCGCCTTGGTTGCGAAACAGATGCCTTGCCGCTTCCGACGCCGTTGCCGCTGGGCTACGGCTCGCAGTCGCTGAGCCCATCTGCATCCATATCGTCGTCCCCGCATGCTTCGGATAGGAAGTTGGGTTAGCCGTCTGGGCGTGCAGATACCCCGCGACGACGTCGGCCTTCGCGAATGATAGAGACATCATCAGAAGGTCCTCCGCGACGGACCACTCCGTAGCGGCCACTGAAGGCAGAGCGACAACGGCAATCGGCGCTGCCGCGGCGGCTGTCAGTAGGGATGCTGCTCCCGCTCCCCCTCCAATGCCGATGCGACTGCTGGCTTCTCCCTCTCCCACCGCAGGAGCCATCATCGACGACGCCGCGGCCGTGTACTTGGACACAAGGCTGGAAAAGGAAAGGGCGGGTCCCGTCAAGGAGGACGACGTGGGGTGCTTGCTCGTCGCGGCGTCCGAGGAGCCAACACCCGCGGGCTCATGCGAAGCCGCTGCCGCTTCGTGCTGGAGAACTCGGTTGACGGCCACCACGTCTGATAGAATGTTCACCTTCGGCAACGAAACCCGCGTTGAGAACTGGTGATTCAAATGAGAAGACCGGATGGCGTATTCGACTGGCTGAACCATCTGCCGCGCCGCGGCGGCGGTGGCTTCCAACGACGCGACGCCGCCACCATCGGCGTCAGCCGTGGCCCCGCCGCCGCCCCCCGGCCGGCCTAGAGAAGCGCCGCTACCGCGACTAGCGACACTGCCGCTGCTCACGGGTCGGATCGTCGAACTGCGACGTCGAGCGAAGGCGGCGGCACCTGCGAGACCGGCAACGGAGGAGGAAAGACCGTTGGCGCGCCCGCCGCTAGCAGCCGTTGTCGGAGCGGAATCTCCGCGCTGGCTATTCACTGATGACGACAAAACCGTTCCCGAGCGAGGTCGAGACATTTTGGAGGGTTGTGAATTCGGGGTGTTCCTCACACGGATGGAGTCTACGATCTGGGGGAAAAAATTGAATGATGATCCCTTTTTGGCAGCAGAGGGAGGACATCGACACGGGACGTCAATCATCGCATATTCACTCTCCCACGAAATGAAGAAAAAAAAAGAATGTTTCTGTGGCTCAATACGATCACACACAAAAAAATATAAAACTTCAATGGAATGAACGACGGCGGGGGGTTTGCAACTGCCGCGATGGGACATGACGCTCCTCCTCCTGGTTTTGTGTTTTGACGTCGTGTGCCGATCGCACGCGTCGTCCCAAATGTCTGTGGGGAGAAAACAAATCCCGAAGAAAAATCGGAGATTGACGAAAGCAAAAATTGCGGAAGAGGGAAGGCAGGGAGAGAGAGCGACACTACTGAGGTGCAAAGGATCCACACGGAGGGGAGAGGAGACGTTTCTGTTGTACGACCGCAAAGACATTCGCGGTCGAGTGCAAAAGTTTTTTCCCCCCATCAATGCGACAAAGAGCATGCGACTCTTCGCGAAAAAAAGGGAGGGTCACTTCTTTTCCTCTTTCGAGTTTGAAACACCCTTTGAAGTTCGAGGTACACGAGTTGTCAACAAATGATGCTACAGTGTGCCCCGCTCGTCTCACCACGCCGCATGACTCGTCGTCCCCACGCGACTGCTTGGCATCAAACTGGTAATTCGCTGCTGCGCGGCGTCGCTCGAGTGGCACAGATTGCGAATGGCGAACTCTGCCCATTCCGCTAAGCCAGGGTTTTCTTCATCGACGCGAGTGGCGTTTAAGATCGCCACCATCAAGGCGTCATCCTCCGCGACTAACTGTGCCACCAACGGCGCTTCGCTACATAGATTGGCCAACACGGACATATGCGTGGTCTTGTACCCTTCCGCGAAGCAATAGAGCTCGGTCTTCCGATCCACCGTGATGGCCTTGCGTAGGAAATCCAGCAACAGCGGGCGGTGCTCGGCAATGTATGATTGGAGGAGCGGCCGGACGTCGTGGGACACGAGGAACACCCCGCTGAGCGTTTGACCGCTGAAGTGAGCGACGTGTGCTAAGTACTCGCATTGCCCCTCGAGATCTTCGGTGAGGTCTTCGAAGCTTTCACTTCGCGACGCCGCTGCCGCGGATCGAGCACCCCCTATCCCGGCGTTGCTGTTCGAAATAAACGAATCGGGGGGCAACTCCCCCCCGCCGTGGTGTGGACTGGCCATCGTCGACGTTGGCTTCTTGTCTTCGAGTCCGCATCCGTCTTCCACGAACGACAGCCGGCGTGTCACCTCAGGTCCCATCACGGCCGGGGCGGCGCACGTGACGCTGTCGACCGGCAAGACGGCCGGCTGCGAGCTGAACAACATGGAGGCTCCTTCGGTTTGGTGGTAAGGCGGGCTCGATAGCGCACTGCTTGGTGACTCCGTGATTGACGTCGGGGCATCGACGACGTCGGCCACGGTGAAGGACGCCGCTTCGAGTATTCGCGGATGCAACGCCGGCGCTGGACTGGAAAGGGCATCGCCTCGGCTGACGCCGCAAGTTGGATCGTTTTTGTTGCCCGAGATGGCGGTCGCCGCTGATGCGTGGTGGTGGTACGTCGATTCTTGTTGATTCGACACGCCCAGCTTTTCTCGCGCGCATTCCTCGGATTGCCGTCCCTCGCATTTTCTCAGCGCCTCTCGGGCTGAAACGTCATCTGAAAGGGCATTGGGCGCCCACACGTCAATGAAAGTCGACGACGATGAAACGGCTGGCGGCACAGATTTGCACGCGACGATAGGGACGACCGGCGACGCAGGCTTCACGACGGTGTGGCTGCTACTGCTGCTGCTGGCACTTCGGCTGCTACTCGGGGCGAAAGGGTCGTTGCCGCTGACGGCCAAGATCTGCGCGCGCTGTAAGCAGCGATTGGCGGCCGCGGTAGCCAGATCGAGCATCCGAATGAGCGTGTCAAAGAGGTGTTGTACTTGCATCTGTCCTTGCGACGTGTAGCGAAGCATCACGGCCTCTGGGATCACGCCATCGCAAGACGGACATTCGCGGCGAAGACGCGCAAGAACCGGGTCCATTGACGTCGTAGCGGTGGCGCCTCCTGCACTGGTTGCGACACCGTGGAAGGAACGGTTGCCAAGACCACTGCGGTCCACCGTAGGAGATCGCAGCGGTCGAGTTGGCACTGCCGCGGATGAACCATTTTGGTCAAGCCCTGCTGCGTCCAAAGACCCTAGCGACGTCGTAGAGGATGTCGACACCCCCCCGGGTGGATCGTTTCTGGGGGACGTGCCGCGCGGCGAGGTACTCCCCCCTCCTCGCCCTGCGGCCATAACGCTAGGATGATGCTGAAGGCAGCAGCTTTGCACCACCGTCACCGCGGCAGCCGCTGCTCGGCGCTGCTCGTACTGAACTTTGCTTGCAGCCTGCTCGAGTTGAAATTTCAACGCGGCAGATGAAAGTTCGGGGTCCGTTTGCGAAAGCAGCACCAGCTGATCCACGGAACGGTGGACGTCTTTGGCGGCTACTGCATCGTAGGACGCGGTTCGCCGCTGCGACTCCATTGCTGTTTTGATGAGCGGGGGAAGCAAAAAAAAACTGACAGCAAGAAAACCCCTTTTCTGTATTTTTTTAAAAAAGAAAAACATCAAACGGCAAAAAGCTCAGCAAACGGCCGACGTGTTCGATCGCGTTTCGGCGGTCTCAGAGCCTGCGGAGAGAGAAAAGGGCAAAACCAAACAGCAGCTGCGCAAAAACTTTGTACAAGAAAAAGTCCTTCGATAATTGTCAAACGATCGTCATCACCGCGTTGAGGACACTCCGCTGGCCTGATGCGCATGACTCGGAGGAACTCGCAGCAGCGGCTTGCCGCCGCCGCCCATTGGACAACCATACCTAGCCGCGAGATCTCGACACAAATCGAGTCCGCGGACGCGGGGAGGGCCGGGGGATGCTGCTGTCGCGTCCGCACCACTCGGTACCGGCCCTCCGGTGGCAGTCGCGACGACGTACTGCGCGACCAGCTGCTCAAATTGAGGTAAACGGGAAGGGTCGTGTATCATCAGCATGCACACGGCATAGGCGATGTACCAGCGATCCCAACTGGCGATGGCCTCGACCTCCGTCGGGGTGGGATTGCGTGGGAGCAGTGAAGAGGTCAATGGGGCCGCACCGCGAAGGGCCGTGGCGGCAGGCGCCGCGCTGAACGTCACCGGATAAACACGAAGCGTGCCGCGCTCCGCGACGATAGCGGGAACTTCCCACTGAGCCAAATCCACCAAGGCACAAAAATAAAAGCACTCATGTGGGGGGGATGTTGCTCCGTTCGTTCCATCGGCTTCACCTTCGTTGCGCGGATGCCCTTCTTGTGGCGAAGGGGGAACCACGATGGCGAACCAGGTAAGCGCCTGGGAGTTGAGGCCAATGCGTTCGAGGACAAGCCTCTCCGCGAACTCGGCCTCACGCCCTTGATGGACATGCAGTATGATATCGACGGCTGGTGTGAGGTACGCGAAGTCATATTGACGGAAGAAGTGCAACATGGTGCTTCGATACATCGACACCCGAATTTCATGCCGATGACAGAGTGCGGCGTAGACGTCGGCAAGCTGGGCGGCAAAAAAATGAACAATGTGCCCCGCGCGACCCATCAATTCCGGAGAGTATCGACGAAAAAAGCCCTGAAGGATCCTCGAGTGCTGTTTGAGTTGCTGAGGGTCCATCCCCGCTGCGGCGGCCGCCGTCGCACCCGAAGGGGAAGGGTAGGCGGAAAGGATAGGATCCTCCGAGGCATAGACGCCGCTGCCGTATGGACCCACCACAACAGCGGGCGGTGCGATCGCCAGGTGGCTGCGGTTCATCGAGGAAGAGGAGGGGGCGAAGCCGCCTTGGAAGGACGTCGACGACATCGAACCATCATCGAACGGCGCCGCCGCGGCCGCCGGACGTTTCATCCGACCCACTTCCAGGAGGATCTTCTTTCGCGCACCAATGGCGTGAATACCGACACCCTGCATCTCGGCTTCGGTCATGCTAAACAGCGTCGGAAGGTCGACCTCATGCTCGAGCAACGTGGGTCCGTATTTTGAAAGACCCAAGCCGTGCAGGAAGCTGATCAAGGCGTCGCCCTTGATGATGTTCGTGCCATCCCCCGAGGTGTCGACCAGTCGTCCCACGGCACCACCGGCACCGCCCGCGGAGGAGCCTATCATGGCGTTCATTTCACTCGTCATGTGCGTTTGCATGGCCGCCACCGAGGCGACCAACTGAGACTGCATTTTCACCACTTGCTGCAACTCCGTTTCCGTCGCGACGCGTGTGTTCGCCACCTGCTGCTGTCGGAGCGCCAACGCCTCTCGCAACTCCGCGTTCTGCAAGCGCAGCTCCTCAATCGCGGCGGCATGGAGATGGTGACTTCCGCTGCCTCCTCCGCCCGTCAATTGCGCGGCCTGTTGCTTCGCTTGCGCTTTGATTAATGTGTCCAGTTCTTCCATCATTTTTGACTGGCCCTCTAGCAGACCGGTGACCAGCTTGGACCGCTGCTCCTCCATGCGACCCCGTTCATCGAGCAATTTGTACTTTTCGTCGGACAGCCGGGAGGTGACGTCGTGTTTCAGGTTTTGAATTTCGCGCTCCATTGACACCCGAAGGTCTTTCTCGAGTAGCAAGACGCGTTGCCGCTCCTCGTCGAGTGCGGCACGTTGCTGCATCGCCGCCAACGCCGAAGCGTCGACAGCGGCCGAACGGCCGCTGTAATGTTGATGGTCGGGTGACGTGTGATGACGATCGTTTTCGAGGCCATCCCTATGCCGCGACGACGGGGGGCTGTGGACGTGGTGATCGTCATCCTCGTGGGACTCACCGTGATGGTCGTCGTTTGTGGCGTGCGGACGTTCTGCAACAACAATATCGGAAGCAGCCACCGCCTGGGCAGCCGCTGGCGGGGCTGTCTTGGCGGCTGTCGGCGCTGGGCGGGCGGCCGGCTGCGGTGCCGGCGCCTTTGCGGCACTCTGTGGCGACGGCTTGCCGACGGTCGTCGGCGGCGTCGGAGGCGTCGACTTTCGACCCACCGCATCGTCACCGCCAGAAAGCTCCGACGACGGCGGCGTTCGGACCGGAGGTGGGGGGGATTTCGACGCGGCCGTCGGCGCGCCCGTTGGTGCGGCCGAAGGGGCTTTCTTTGGTTGAGGCGGCGGTGCTTTCGGTGCTGGCGGTGGAGGGGCCCCTTCGGGTGCCGTTGTCGATAAAGCGCCGCCGCCCGTCACGGCTTCCACCTCGCCGTGGTGGCTAGGATGCTCGCCGGCCGACGCCGCCGCAGGGGCTGCGGGCGCCTTGGGCCGTGGCGGCGGCGGGGGCGGCGCAGCCGCGGCCGTAGGAGCCTTTGCCTTTGGAGGGGGCGGCTGAGGCGGCGGCACAGCGCCGGCAGCCGGCGGAGCCTTCGGCCGTGGTGGCGGCGGGGGCGGGGGAGATGACGCCGCCGCGGCAGTGGAAGGCGATCCCGCCGGGGCCTTCGGTTGCGGCGGTGGCGGTGCCGCTGCAGTGGCCGCTGGGGCAGCCGACTTAGGCTTCGGCGGCGGCGGGGGTGGGGCGGCGCTAGCGACTGGTGCGGCTGACTTTGCCTTCGGGGGCGGTGGCGCCGGGGGGGCCGCCGCTGCGCTTTTCGCCACCGTAGCGGTTGCGGCGACCTTCCTCAACCACAACCATGGATTCTTGTCCAACCCCGCAGCGGACCAAGTATCCGCCTTGTTGACTTCCACGCCGGGTTTCTTGTCGACGACGGTGAAAAGGGCGTATTGATCAAAGGTGCCACGATCGATCTCCAGCGCGGGGAGCAGCACCGTGTCAATCGCATCGGCGATGCTCGTCTCGGAATCGGCAATCTCGGCCGCCGTTCCTTTGTTGGGGGCCCATTTGTCACCGATGAGGCGAATCTTGAGCGGCGCCATCGTTTTCAATTCAAAGGTGGGTGAACGAACGGAGAGACTCACACAAACTAAAAATAGGGACGACGAACGGGGGAAGGAAGGGGGGGAAACCGACGACCATAGGTGTTAGAAAACGGTAAACCTTGGCCGCCGATCTTCGACGAACATTTGTTTAACAAGAAAAAGGGAGGTGTACCGTACGTATGCTCTCCCCTTTCGCCACGCGCGCTGAGAAGCGTTCAGGGGGAGGTTCGACGACGGGTGTAGTATTATCTCGGCCAATTTCGTTGATCTGTGTTCATTCGATATAACCTCTCTCTCTTGTTCTCTCTCGAGAGCGTCCGAGGACCGGCGGTCGGTCGGTGTTTCCTTCTGACACGAGGGGAAAACCAAATTTGGGGCCAAAAAAAAATTGTTTTTTTTTACGGCGAACATTGCGCCATCGTCCCGTTGACGCACAAGCCAACTGGCACGGGCTGGGAGTACAGATGGTGCCCATCGCAACCACGTCCCAAATAGTTGCTAAACGTCATGATGGTAGGGCACAAGGAGACATTGCCCAGCGAGTAGTAGCCCCCGCCAAGGGTTTCCAAGTCGGTGCACGCGCCGCTCATTGGCGTGTGCGACAAACAAGTGCCACAGCTGGAATCACAGAGGGACTCATAAACGGGATTTCCAGTGGCGCAACCGGTGATTTGAAAGTACACAAGCGGCAAAATGCTGATGCACGTGTCGCAAGGAAACGTTTCCGGGCGAACTGCGCTGCCCGGATTGCACGTGGAATCCGAACCAAAGTTGACGAGTGACGCGCAGTTTTGGTTTGCGGTTGGGTTGACGGTGCACGTCGAAGTGTAACTACCCTTGACATTGAGCTTCGGGATCATTTGGGGATAGCACTGGCCCGCGTTGTAGGTTTGATTCCACGTGGTCTCCGTGGCGCAGAAAGCATCGGCGTAGCCCCAGAGGGTCATTGTCTGCGCGGTGGCGGACGATATCAACAGGCCGAGTACGACGCAAAGGATGCTGGCAGCCATGTGCGACATATTTGCGGCGACGAAAGGAAAAAAAAGGGATGATTTGGGTTGCTTGGAAGGACATCATCATAAATTTACAGACTGTAGTCATTCGTCGCTGGTTACGGTACTTCTCGGTTCCTACTAGGCTCGGTAGGGCCTACCGAGCAAGACAGTGAGCAATGAAAAGAGGAGGGTAGGGGCGTCACACGCGGATTGCCCGAATTGATTTCCGTGAGTGCCTGTGACGATCAGCACTCGTTGCCCGCGGAGGGCTTTGGACTGAACGATTGAACCAAACGACATGCTGGTAATGGGTCGCAGTGCAACCCAGATGGTCTTGCGAAGCGATGGAACTTTGATGCCGTACATGAGGCCATCCCGATAGCCTGTCAGCTGCACGAGGCGTCCCGATAATTGTCCAACCTTCCGAATTGCCGTGACAAGTGCCGGCGGAAACGGATTCCCAAGCTTGTCAATCGAACCCGCGTAGGTGTACTTGTTGGAATAGAAATGGGGGTTTTCTGGGGAGAAGTTCATGGTGGCGTGGTGTATTGTTTCCACGTCCGGAGACGTGGGATAGCTACCTGGCAGCATCGACGGAGCGGCCAGGTGGTGCCGCTGTGTCCGGAGCCGCCGTGCCTGACGTAGCCGCGGTTGGGGTAGACGATGTCGAAGCACATTCAGACTTCCACGTTCCTGGGTGCATGGCGTGAGCGAGCGGTCCGTGGCCCATGGCCCCGAGTCCAACGATCGCTACCGACGTGTAGCCTGTCACTACCGAAAAAAATTGACTCCGAGCTGTAGAAGAGGAGAGACAAAACGATCAAAGGTTGCACTTTGGTCAGAAAGTGAGAAACGAGGATAGCGGAAAAATCGCAGCGAGTAGTAGGCCCTTTCCTCTGTCGCATCGCATTACGCTTGATCACGCCGTCATCTCATGCCGCTGGGACCATGGTCCGGGCAGCAGCATGGTTCCGCGCGGTGACCTTCCAAAGCTTGATCAGCCCGTCGTCTCCCGCCGACGCGAGCAGCGCCGGAAAGCTACCGCCCTCTGCGAGGGAATGGCTACCGAGAAGCCGTTCCCACAGCAGCGATGAAAAGGGTGCAAATCGAACGCAGTTGACGTCGGCGTCATGGGCACGTTCCGCGCGAGCCACACGCCGCACCACGAGGGGCTGCTCTTGACCTTGATCACCACCACGCAGTATGTCGCCGCCCGCGCCAAGTTTCGTGGGTCCACTGGACTCCCCGTCATCCGGGAGGGAAGGATCCATATTATTGCGGCGTTGCTCGGAGGAGGCGGACGAAGGGGTGAGCCGTTCCCGTTTACCGCCGGAAGAGGACGCGTCCTCCTGCTGCTCTCCTCCCTCCCCTCCCCCGCCACGGAGGACCTGATAGATGGCGATGCCGTCGTCCGCTGCGCCCGTGGCAAATACGGACGAACGGAAGACGATGGCATCCGCGGCGGCAACTCGACCCCCCGAAGCATCGGAGCCGTCGTCGCGACGTCCGGTGGGATCTCGGTGGCGTTGGTGTTGGACCTTTGGGGTGCTCTTGGCACCGGCGGGCGAGGGTGGTGCACCGCCTACCTCGTCGCCAGCAACCAACTTCCGTAGAAACGACTTGCCTGCGCTGCTATCCAAGCAGCTCGGCGGTGCCCAGTCGACGCTGTAAACCGTTCCGATGGTGTCGCCTACTGGCGTTTGACCGACTTGTCGAAAATGTCCCCAACCGGAAATCGATGCTGGACCGGTGGTGTCCGCCGTTCGTTGCCGCCTCGGAGGTAAAGAATAGAGCCGCACGAGCCCTTCGTCGCTCGCAACGGCCAAGAGCGGAGAGTGGTCCACGGACCAAACCGCATCCCACGACGCGGGTGGCGGAGGGGCCGTCAATGGCATGCGCCCAGGAGGCGACGACGACCCTGCCAGGGAATTAGCGACCACGACCGCTGAATTTAGGCGCACGGCAGATGAGACATCAAAGGAGGCCACATTGGGATCGTGGACGGTCGCTCCTCGCCCGATTTCCGTAAATTTCGACCGCGAAGGCGGCGGCGGGACAGGAGGAGGCGGCGGCGAGCCACGGTCAACCTTATTGTCTGCCCCATTAGTCGCGCCCAGCACGATCCACAAGTCGTCATGTTGGAACGTCGCCTCCCACACGGTCCCTTTGCCCTTGCTCTCATACAACGATTGCACGCAATGCCAGTCGTCGCGAAGGCGCAGGGATTCGACCCAAATCTTAACCTCCTCATCGTATCCCGCGCTGATACAGACGCGGGAGTCGTACGGGTGGAAGCAGCAGCATTTGACGTCCTGGGAATGCCCGGCAAGCACACCGACGGTCGTAAACTCCTCCTCCGCACCGACGACTTCATCGCCGCCTTCATCGTCGTCGTCGGCCTTTTCGCGTCCACATTCGTCGTCGTCGTCGTCGTTGTCGACGGGTACGTCCGCCTGTTCAGGATCGTTAGTGTGTCGCGCCGTTGGAAGCAATGGGGGTTGCCCGACGAAGACTTGAACGTTTCGAGCGACCGCGGTCGTGGAGGGGGCGGCGCCGAGGAGGAGTTGAGAGTTCATCTTGTAAACGCTCGCGCCCAACCAGTCGTTTCCTCGACGCTGGTTCATCGCATCGACGAGAGACATCGTTTCGACCACGGATGCAGGCAACGCTTGCGCGGCTGTGTGAGTCGGCAGCACGGTCGGCGTCTCACGCTCGAATACAAACACAGAGCGATCTCGAGAGCACGTCACGATTTTACACGCCGTGCGGTCGAAAGCGGCCCGTTTCACTTCGTTTTCATGCCCTTCGATGTTCGCGTCGAGGTTCAAGGTGTAGTAGAATTGGGGCACAGCCGCGGTGGGTTGTTTGCCAGGCAACGTCGACGACGACGAGGGCGGCGCTGGAGGACGGCACCGTCGAAGTCGGTACACGCTCGTCACGCCGTCGAAGCACGCAGCCGCCAAATAGCGGCCACACGGACTCCATGCCAAGGATCGAATCGTCCTGGAGTGCTCTGACGGTGATAAGGCGATGACTTGAACCATGGTGGCCGTGGCCGGGGCAACAAGAGGCGGAGGAGGAGGGGGCAGCAGCTTGTTGGTGTCGCCCTCGCCGGTGGCGGCGGCTGTTGCCGGCGGCGACGTGGCCAACGTCCACAGACGAATCGTCCGATCGCTCGAGCACGACGCGAGCAAGGGCTCCACCGGATGCCACGCCACGAACCACACCCGTTCGTCGTGCCCCTCAAGTGCGCACACCAATTCGATGCGCGTCGTCAAAGGACACAATCGGGGATTAAAATCGTCCATTACAGGAACAGATGGGGGCGCCGCCACCTCGGCTTCATCGGTGGAGGGCAGTGGGCACACGAAGACCGCATCATCAACATCGAAGGCCGGCTTCTCGCCATTGCTCGTCACCGCGATTTGCCCACTGATGACCGACTTTAGGAGAGACGCCGCAGCCGACAGCATTGATGTTTAACTTGTTGATATCGCGGTAGAAAAAAAAACCGGTTTAAAAAAAGGGTACTTTTTGGGCGTTCGTCATCACACGATTTTTGTGGCGCCAAAGTCGAAGACTGTTCTCGAGCAGCAACCCGAAGCCTTCCAGCCCTCAGGCAAGGTGGAGGGATTCATGTCGCGTGGCTTCGCAGCGCATACAGTACTGTAGCATCGCGACGGAGCGGATTTTTGTTGTCGACGGGGGAGCATTGGCGGCAGGGAAGAAGAAGAAGAAGACAGAGGGCCGCTCGTGGCATCATGACACGATACGCCGGTGTGTTGCCGGGCCACTGGAACGTTCAATCAAACACCGTTCGCACACTCCCCAAAGTGGTGGGAAAATGTACACAAGAAAAAAGAAGAAGCACTACGGAAAAGAAGGGACAAGCGCTGAGAGGTTGGAGCGACCCACGCCCTCTTCTTTTTGAACAACTGGCTGGTACACGCGACGAAGGTTCAATAGGAGGGGCCCACGATCGATTCTGTCCCCCCGCCCCCCGAAAAGAAAAATAGGATAACCGGAGATGGCCCCGAAAGAGGCCCGCCGGTTATTTTCAGCACCACTGCGTTCTTCTTTTATTTCCTCCTTTTCCTTACCCATCTCGCGTCGCGACTTCAGTCGGCACGCGAAAAAATGCCAGACGGCCGAACCCATTCCTTCAACGCCGATTTACGACGGTGATCCGCCTTTCCCATCGGGTTGACCCCCTTTTGAAAGCTGCTCTTGGGCGAAGACGGGACGGCGTAGATATCCGCCGTCGAGGAAGTGACCAAACTCGGCGTGGTTGTCGTCGACCCTGGTAACGGCGTCAAGCTATGTGGCTGAGGAGGATGGGATGTAGATGAAATGAGGCCTGAGGTGCCCGCCACGGCGGGTGTGGGGGAAGTTCGTTGTTGCTGTTGTTGCAATTCCCACCCGTAGACTTGCTGCGTCGTCATGCGGAAGGCAAATCGCTCTTGAAGAGGACGCTGCCGTCGCAGCTTCAGGTAATGCAGCCGACCGCGGCCACCGCCTTCGCCTGCGTAGAGGGCGTCCTTCTCCTCGGTGCTGAGTGGAGAGAGGCAGCGTCGGCGGCTGAGAGACGTTGTCGACCGGCCGTCATGTCGGCACTCCTCTTGCCATCCGTCGGCCGCATGGGCTTCCTCCTCCTCCTCCCCATGATGGTGCGACTGCGCGAGTCGCGATGCTCGGAGGACCGACGCAGGATGGGTCGCGCGCACCGCGTCTTCGCGGCGGATCACCTCATTCACGATGTGCGCTTGCAACGCGGAGGGGGCGATGTGGGCCGTGCAGAACGCAAGGGAGGTTTTCGTCGCGTCGTGGTTGAGCTTGAGTCGAATGTCCTTCCAGGATTGGCTGATGACTCCTTCGTTTTTGTCTTTGTACGTAAATGGAAACGTGACGGTGGGCGTGGCATCGCGCCACTGCTTATACATGTTAGCGACGGCGGCCATTCGGTCGGAAGTCAAAAAAAAACTCGAAGAAAAAAAGAAAAAGGTGCGCGATGACTCGAACCTATGCCCAAAAAGTCCGTGCGATGCGACAATGCGACCCGGGGGGATTTTCTTTGGCGACGGCGGTGATGAGGTGAGGTGAAAACAATGCAAAGAGCAACTCGTTTTGGAGACACCCAACAGACAATCCTCACGTGCGCACACGGAATCATTGTTGTGAATAAAAACTGCAAAAGACGGAGGGATGAAAGAAGAGGAGAAGAACGGGAGAGATGCATCTCCTCCCGCAAACGCGAAACGCACATCACAAAAAAAAAACCCGTTTGAACTCGCGTTTACTCGCTGTCGATCAAAATGTCTGCCGACCATCCGAAGGGACAATAAAAGCAGAACAGATGCGTTTGTGTTGTCGCTTACTAAATTGCTGTTTTTGTTGTTCATTGCGATCTCGCTCTCTCTTTGTGGTGAGCGCTTTTTTGGGTTTTGGGTGACACAATCGCGTACTGGTGCGATTGATTGGAAGCAATGGCCAATCCCCGCCCTCGCTCTCCCCTTTCTTCGTCAACGCCCCACTCGGTTCTGTACGGTGGCGGTTCCAGTAGCCTGGCGGTGAACTGTTTTCACTCACAAGAACGAAAGAGACAGAAAACTACTTTCCTTTTCCACTTATTGCTGCCCCCCAGTGCTATCGGTCGTGGCGGGGTAGCGACTGTGGAAGGAATGCAACGACGACGTGACCGACGGATGCTGCTGCCCGCCACGGCCTCCCCCTCCTCGACTCAGCCGCGACGACGCGTTGCCGTAACTGTGGGCCGTCGTGGTGGTTTCAGCTTGCGGCCGCTGCTGTTGGTACCCCACTGCGGCGGCGGTACCCACGGCACCCATGTCGTCTGCTGATGCTCGTCCGTGGCTAGTCGTGCCACCGCTCGGAAGGTTCGATCCACCGTCTGTCCTTGATCCCACGTTGTTGTAGAACGCCGCGGCGGAGGAGTCGTAGTGGCCGCCGCTCGTTCCTCCACTACTGTGGTTGTCTGTTCGGTAAAAGCCACCACCACCACCACCACCTCCTCCTCTGGACTCATACTGATGGTGGCTGTGGTGGTGGTTGCTGTGATGGCTGTGGTGCTGGGCCCTTGAGTGAGTCGGCGTCATAGCCGCATGGCGGGGATCGCCATGGAGCGCATAGGGGGCATGATGATTATTCTGCCGCTGCTGCTGCGGGACGCTGATGCTGCTGGGGGATGGGTTGCTTGGAGCCGGTAGGCCACCCGGATGGGCCTTGTGCAACATCTCCTGAGCAGCGACAAAAAAGCCCGACAGGTCTGCGTTGCCGGCTGCGAGACTTGTTGCACCCCCAGAGACAAATCCACCGGGTGGCATCCGCATATAGTGGTGCTGATGGGCGGTGGTGCGTTGCGGTTCGGAGGAAACGACGCCTCCCCAGCCGCTGCGCTGCTGCTGCATCCCCCCAGGCCCCCCTCGGGAGGAAGGAGGGCCTCCACGGTGATGGCCGCCACCCGTCGCTGCGGTAGCGAACGGTTGCTGCTGTTGGTAGTGTTGCGCCGCAGCATGTGGATGTTGTGGTGGTGGTTGCGACATGGTCGCCGTTTGATCTTCTCCTCCTCTTCTTGCCGGAAAGGCATCGCCCATCCGGTGGTTCCCCCCTGCGGCGTCTTCTCGATCGTTCATGGACGCCGATGATGGCGTGACGGGGGGGTAGGAGGTTGATGATGCATACGCAGCCGCCTGGCCTGACGACATGCCCTGTGCTCCACCTTGTTGGTCCTGCCCATACCCAGGGCCACGGAGCCACGGGGCCACACCTTGTTGTGGTTGTTGTTGTTGGCTGTGACGTGACTGCGAGAATGACGACGACGATGATGAGGGATAGCCGTGCGGCTGCGGCGGGGAGGAGGAGGGAAATGTGGCCGCCACCCCCGGACCTGCCTGCTGGCGTGATGGTGCATCATCTTGTGCGTTCTCGTGCTGGCTCGAGGGGGCGAGGGGTAGGGTGCCACCACCACCTTCGTAACCACCGCTGTATCGACCGCCATTTGGACCGCCGCCGCGTGAAGATGACGACGGCGATCCGCGGCCGCCGCCGCGCGATCTTCCTGCATGACCGCCCGGTTGCGGCTGACCATCGGATGATAGCGGTTGCCACTGTTGTGGTGGTCCCTCGTGGTGCTGTTGCGCGGCGGCGGCCGGTAGAAGTAGGTCTCGCTGATGGGAGGGGACATAGCCCTGCTGGCCCCCTCCCCGATCATCGTTCGAGGGGTATTGCGGCAGCTGCCTGTTATCACTCATGACGATGCCCCCAGCCGTCGTCGCGTAATGGTGGCCAGCGCTGCTGATGCCGCTGAGCGACTGCTGATGCAGGGGAAACGCCGCGGCTGGATTGAGATGCTGAAACCCTGACGACGATCCTTCGACGAATTCGCGATTATGATTCGCATGGGTTTGGCCACCGCCACTGGCCGCCGTGAACATGTTGGCGCCTCGCTGCCCGCCGCTCGGTATCGCTGGGTACGGCTGCTGGTAAAGCGTCGTGGCCATCTGCGACGACGGTGGCGTCCCTCCCCCGACTCCTCGCTGCTGTTGGTGGTTGCTGTATGCACCAATGGTGTTAGTGTGCTGCTGTCCGTGGACTGGCTTGGCTCGAAAGTCGCGCTGCTGCTGTTGCTGCGTTCCGCCTTGCGGAGGCCGAGACGATGCGGGAAGCTGTGCGGGCGATGGTTGAGGGGGAGGCGTCCGCGATCCCGCGGGTGGCGGACTCGTGCTTCCGCCGCCACCGCCGCTTTCCTCGATGTGATACATCGAGGCCCCGGACGACGTCGTGTGCTGTTGACGGAATGTCTGCCCGCTGGTGGACGTTGCTCCGCTGCTACCACTTCCCATACCGCCTCCGCCGCCGCCCGTATTGTTCGTCAGGTGGTGCTGTGTGAGTAACGCCGTGGGCGTTGACGACGGTGTCGTTGGCCAAGATGCCGTCGCGGATGTCGATGGGTTAGACTGCGGCTGCGGCGTCATGATCGCGATCAAGTTGCGGGGCGGCTGATACTGGTTCGTCGGAGCCGCCGATGAGGACGACGGATGGGGAGACAGTGTTTGCGGCCCCGTACGCTGCTGTTGTTGTGGTGGTTGATACATCGACGACGAGGCTGGGAGACTCGCACCAGCACCACCGCCACTCCCCGGCTGGCTGAGCGGACCAGCCATGGGAACGCCGCCTCCTCCCGGCGGGTGTGGTGTGGATCGATTGCTGCTGTTGTTGGTCGGACTCGTCGTGTTGCCCACACGGTGAGGGGTGACGCCCGTCACCGTCCCATCGTTTGTCAACGACCAATGCTGCGTCGCACTCTGGTGGACGGAGGCGGTATTGTGGGGCTGGTGGAAGACAGCCGCGAACGGTGCGGATTGAGTGGCGGCAGCGGAGGGTGAAGGATTCTGGCTTCCGCGCTGCTGCGGCGCTTGGGGTGACGTGGGTGAATCGCTACCCTGGCTGGAGAGGTGTGTGACGGAGAGCGTGGTCGGAAAGGACGCGGAGGGCGGGAGCATGTGAGCCGGCAACGGTAGTTGATTTTGGTGTTGCTGCGGCATCGTGGCGTATCCCATTGGAGTGCCCATCGCCGAGGGCGCGCCGCCGACGGAGTGAATGGATTGCGACTGTGCCGTCGCGGCGGATGAAGTGGGGTTGAAGTACCCCCCCGTTGCCGCATTCGCCGTGCCATTTAAGAACGACGAGGTGGGCGTCGGACTGCCGCTGTGCGATGATGCGGACGGCGGCCGTGGCGGTTGCGAGGAGGAGGACGCACCACTCCCACCCCCACCCACCGGTTGAATGGGACTTGGCTGCGGGGAGTGCCGGGGGTGGTGATGGTGGTTTCCGTGGCCTCCCATTGACCCCACCGCCATTCCAGCTGTCGCCGCGCCGGCGGCGTAGTTGGCGGCGGTCCATGCGGCATCACTTCGGCTCCCGCTGCTGACGTTGCTACCGTCGGTCGTCGGCATCATGTTCATGATGACCTGTTGGTGGTGCCCCGACGGCGGCGGTGTCTGCGGTGACCCGACCGTCATCGCCTGCGGAGAGGGCGTCGACGATGGGCTGCCGCGGGCGGCAAAGATGGCGTTGTAGCCACTACCACCGGCGAGAGGCAGAGGGGGAGTTGACGACGTGGAAGACGGATGAAGATGTTGGTGAGGTTGTTCGACATGGGGAGCTTGTTGTTGCGGCTGCTGCTGCCGACTGCTGTGGACGCTGCTGCCGCCAAAGAGCAGCAGGGCTCCGCCGTCTCCAGCGGTTGCTGCCTCGCCGACGACGTGACTTGTCACCATCGTGGGAGTGCCACGAGGATGGTGGGGTCGGTGACCAGCGCCGCCGCCCCCAACGCCACCACCCTCGTGATGTTGCGGAGGAGGGGAGCTGTGCACCGCCGTGGCCGCGGAGAGTGCCCCTGGTAGTTGCGGTGGAGGCCGCTGATGTGGATGGCTTCGTGAGGAGGGCGATGCGGAGGAGGAGGCGTCGTGGTTCATGGCGGCGGCGGCCTCATCATCGCCGCCAGTCGAGCGCAGTGGCGCGGCGGAGGGTGTGGCCGCGTGTTTTCGGTTGCTGGCGATGCCAGGGGGAAGGTGGGACAGCAGCGTCACCGCCGCCGGATTGGGTGTCGAGGCGCCACCAGCTGGAGATCGTTGGACTCCGCTCAAGACGTGAGCACTCCCCAGCCCGCGGTTCGCCGATGGAGGTGACGATGGGGCGGACGAGCCAGGCGGCGTGGTGGCCGAGCTCGGCTGACTGCTGCTGCTCGTCGTCGGGCCACCCATGACCACCTCGAGAGGAGGAATGGCGGAGGCATAGGGGTCGTGTTGCCAGTTGCGCCTGGGCGGTGGCGGCGCTCCCGGTGACAGTGGAGGCACTCCGCCCCCTCCGCCTCCGCTGTGAGCCGGCGGCAAGGAGGGCCCTCCCGCGGCGGCGGCGGCCGCACCGGACGACGCCTGCGGCAAGCCGCCCATGCGCACCTTGGTGGCCGCCGCCGCCGCGGGTGGTGCGACCGTACGGTTGCCCGCCGCCGCCGCACCTTGAAATGACGGTGCCGCCGTCGCCCCAAAAGGGGAGGGTGGACTTCCCGGCGGCGTGGGCGGCTCCTCACCCATCATGGCGTGCCGCCCTCCGCCACCGCCGCGATGTGACTGTGCCGGTGAATAACTACTTTGCGCCACCGTTCCGCCGAACGAATAACTTCCGCTCATGGAACCCGAATCGGCGCCAGGATGATGCTCCCATGCAATAGGCTGCGGCTGTGGCGTCGGTGATCCCAACGGCATCATAACGGTATGGTTGGCCGCGTTCGTCGACGCGCCACGATGATGTTCGCGCGGCGCGACCGTTGCCGTGAAGTGCGTCAGAGGCGGTGGGGGAGGAGTGAGGTACGAATGGCGAGGATCGGCGTCGGATGGCCCAATTTGATGGCCTCCCGCGTCGTTGGCGCCCCGGAGGGCGCTCGGCGGTTCCGAAGTGAAGTTTTGCAACGGCACGGAGCCGACGGACGACGCAGACGATGACGGCGGCGGCGGCTGACCGCGCGGTTGCCTCGGTGGCCGATGGTGCGCCGTGCTAGCTAGCTGGTGCGGGTGGGCCTCGTGAGAGGGTTGCGAGGTCCTGGCGTCGTACCCCCTCGCCCCTGGGTAGCCCCCCGCCGCCTGCGGTTGATAGGAGCCGGGATCGAACCCAGAAAGCTGCTGCTGCTGCCCGCCACCGCCATGAGGATATCGCTGCGACGACGCCGATACGACTTGTTGTTGCAAAGTGCCGTGGCTACCGCTGGCGTAATGGTGGTCGTGGTGGTGATGACTCGCGGTGGCGACGGCGGAGGTAGTAGAGGGATAAGCCGCGGTAGCCGACAGCGGGTGCCCCCGCATCGCACGCTCGGCGGCCTCGCTATTGGCGGCTACCCCAGCCGCCGCTAGTGAGGGTCGATGAGGCCCTGAGTGACCGCCGGACTGCGCATGATGGGGCTCCCCGAAGTTGCCAAAGCCCCCCGCGGATGCCGCAGCGCCCGCGGCTGCGACGTCGGCCGGTCCGGGGGTGCCATCGACCGCCGTGGCCGCCGCCATCGCCATCATGTAGAGCCCCATCGCGGTGTCACCACCGCCCGTGGCGGCCAGCATGTAGCTGAGCTGCTGCTGCTGCTGGTATGACAGCGTGGAGGGGTCGATGCCAGACCCGGCGCCGTAGGGATGAGGCATGGGGCTCGTGGGGCCGTTGGTATGATAGTAGTAGTTGTTCGTCGTCGGGTGGGGGCTGTGATGAGGTCCCGGGGCGAAAGGGGCACCATAGGCCGAAGGGCCCCCACCCAAACTCCCCCGCGAAGGATGCAATGGCCCCATCCCGCGTGAAGTCTGCTGCGGGAGGCCCATACTCGCCGTAGCAGGATGGCCCATACCGTGCGCAAGGTGATGCGACAAAGAAGGAGGTGGATTGAAATAGCCATTGTGGTGGTGGTTGTGGTTCGCACCACCGTGGCTGTTGCTGCTCCCTTGTGCCCCTCCCGCGGCGGCGGAGGTCCCGTTACCGATGACAACCGACGGGCCGCCGAAGGCCATTGTCCCTCCGCCGCCGCCCCCCGCGCCACCACCGCCGGCGGCGGTTGGGGCCCCTGGGCCACCCATCATCGTCGACGTTGGCATGCTGCTCGACCCAATGAGAGGTACCGCTAACGGCACTAACGGTCCTCCGGAATGCCCTTGTTGTTTGCCTGATAGGGCCGAATACTGGAGCGCCTGGGGAGTCGTCGCCGATGGACTTGTCTTCGCGACGCCGCCCACGGCCGTTTCGGCGGCGGCGGTGAGTCGGAAGACCGTGGCGCCTTTGCGGTGAAATCGGCCCTCGGTGGTGTTGGTGTCGAAGTAGGTGTGACTATGGGCGTGCGGCCAACCATCCGTTCCCGCGACGGTCACGGGCGGTTTTCGCATTCGAGTCTTCACCGCCGTCAGACCGTCCTCCTCCTCGGAGCCGTCCTGGCCTAATCGCGTGGTGGGCGACGACGAAGGGCGCTTCTTCTTGTGGCTCGTCTGTGGGCAGGTCGTCGTCGCCGTCGCCGTCACTGACCGTGCCGTTTCCCACTCACCATCTGACGCACCACCGCCTCCGTCGCAGCCTCCGACGTCATGACCGCTGCTCGTGGTGGTTGTTGGTGGGATGGCAACCGCCGCGACGAGGTGGGGGTAATTTCCCACGCCGCCAGGACCCGCCCCTCCTCCTCCTCCTCCACCTTGGGTGGACGGTGAAGTGCTGCTGCCATATCGTTTGAAGGACGCCTTGCCCTCCGCGATCCAGCTGTCGACGTCGGAGACCCAGCGACTACTGTGGAAGGCGGGGTCGACAATGGAGCGGTGAGAACCGCCAGCCCGGAGAAGGAGGTGAAGCCCCAGCTCGTCGTCGTCGTCGTCGTCGTCCTTTTCGTGCTCCTCCTCTTGTGACGGTGTGCGAGTCGCCGCATCGTCGCGGTCGTGCGGTGGGCCTTCTTGATCCTCGTCGATATCCCCCGCTGCATCATCCGCGGCGTGACCCTGGTTGTGAACAATGACACGACCTTCCAGCGGCTGACGGTAGCCAATTTGACGCGCGAAGAAGGCCCCGATGCTGACCGCCGCCGTGACGGGTTCCGTGGGGTCCTCCGTTGCGGGTGTCCCCGCGAGGTGGTGGTGATATTCGACTGAAGGAGGAGAACGCCTCGAGTCGTCGTTCATTGGGGGGTTGAGAATGTGATCCGTGTGATGTATGGCGACGAGAAGAAGAAGCGACTCCTCGAGCCGTGGTGGTGGTGGTGGATCCTCACGGAGAGGTGAAGGTCAACAAAAGCGGGGGAAAATAGTATCGCGCGCGCGACAAAAAAAGAAAAAAAAATCAAGGAGAGTGAGGTACCAAAGTAGGGAAAACCGAAAGGAAAGGGGTGGAGGAGATACCGCCGCGCCTTAATACCGTACTCGGGAGGGATTCTGTTGGAGAATGGGGGGGTGGGGAGGAGTCGAGCCCCTCTGACTGTATTCCCATTCAGGACTGTAGTCCTCCCCAAGAACGGCGTCGAGTTTGTTTCCCCTCGCGAGGTTTTCTTTCCTCTTTGGCCTTTCAAACAAAAACCCCGTCACTAATCGCCGTCGGAAAAGGCGCGGTGCTTCGCGGTCGAAAAGTGAGTTCCAATCGTCGAGACCGTTCTTCTGAGCCCCGCGGCCAAGAGGCATACGACAGCGCACCAGTTGACCGCGAAGGCCAGAGCCAGGTAGAACCAAACGGCCCGTCGCGCGGTCCAGGCGTGCTTATCGAAGAGGATCGTACCCGCCCAAGCGGTGCAAAGTCCGAAGGTCAAACTGCTTGCAAACAGATGCAACACCCGAGCCACGATGGCCGCGGGCGCCTGCCGCACCGTCAGCAGCATCCAGGTCATGACCCCCAAACCATGCCGTTCATGGGTGTCAGGTCTCCTGACGTCTCGCCGCGGTGGTGGTCGTCGATCGTCATCCCGCCGTGGTGGTGGCGGCGGCTGCGGGGTCGAGCCGGCGACCTCCGTCGTCGTCGTCGTCGGAACCATCTCCCCCCTCCTGTAGATCGTGGTGGTGTTGCCATCGATGGCTGTGACCGAAGGATTGACGCTTCCTCCTCCTCCTCCTCCGACGTCATCATCGTTTCCACCGTCGTCGTCGTCGTCGTGTAGTTGTCTCATCGCGTCCTTGGTTCTGCGGCGTTTATCGCAACGCAGTCGGTTGGCAAGGAACTGCATGACCCATGGCAAGTCGAGTAGATGTTGCACGCACAGGGGAAAGAATCCCACCCACGCCAGCGAAGCGAAGGACGGGCTGGCGACAACGTGCCACGATACGAGGATGGGTGACATGAGGGCCACATCAAGGATCAAGCCACGCGCCGTGAACGGACCCCCAGAATAGCTCCCCGTCACGGCTGCGTGGACAACTGCCCGGAAAGCCGCCAGAGCCGCGGAGACGGAGACATGAGTGACAACAACGCGACGAGGTACTCCTGATTCACCTGTGTCCACAAATTTGGGAACGGCATTGGCCTGATCGGCCGCCGATTCGCCACGAGCCTCCCCATTCACCACGTCGGCTGCGATCGCCGGCTGCGCCCTTCTTCTGCTGGAGTTTGCCCACTCCATCACGATCGCGTCACGGATACGGTCCACCATACCGCCAATAACAATACCCATAAAAAAGTGCACCAGCCACGCGTTGATGTGAAAGCACGGACGGCCGCAAAAACGCGCCGTGGAGGCGCCCCCATGGAGGTGCGACGACGTGACGAAGAACGTGTGCGAAACGAGGGCAGCGACGGCAGCGAGCCAATGAAACACCGCTGCGATCGCACCTCTCCCACTTGCAGCAGAAGGAGGAGGGGGTGCGACGAGAATCGCTGAAGGCGCTTGAAGCACCACGCGACCACTCTGGACAGGCTGATGACACACAGTGGTTGACGTGCTCGACTTTGGTGGGCTCCGAGCTGCTCTGAGACTCCATAATGTCAACGCCGCGCCAGAAACAAGAGCAGTCGCGGGGGGCACGTAGAACAGCAGCATCACGTTCAGAGGTGGCATTTGATCGAAACACCAAACGGCAGTGCCCTCAAAGGGCAGCACCCAGGAAAGACCTGACAGCGGCTATCCTGACGGCCCAGAGAATCTCAAGAAAACTCAGAAAAGGGTCAGCATCGCCAAACTAACGGTGTCGATTCTAACCGATGTGCCGGGACCGACTTTCGAATACGGTGACACGGTTTACTCTTTTTATTGGGATGGGGTTTCAGGCGTCTCAGCTCTTCTAGATGAATGCACAGAGGTAGAAAGCCACCGACTTCATGCTGGCCCCTGAATGAAAAGTAAGTGGAGAGGGAAAGGGATAAGGCAAGCTCCTTCTTCGCAGATGGCCGTAGCAACCTGAAGGTAAGTAAATTAACGTTGGTAGAAGAGAAGCGGATGGGTTCAGCCGATTGCGATCTCATCCATTCTGTGGTAGTGCTGATCACACAAGAAGCCCATAATACCTGCTGCCGGGACCGCGGACGATGCCCAGCGGTATGACGCATCGGAAGACTAAATTTTACTTGGGTACTTTGCGGCGTAACGTTCACAGAGCGGCCATCGGGCGGTGAAAATGAGACGTCTCAACGACGAAACGAGAGAGGAAAGAAACTCTTTTTCTGCTGAGTCGAGAAACAGCGCAAAAATAGAAATTTTTTTCCAAATCCTTTTCCTTCCTTCCCCCCGGAACACAATATGTACACACAGGGACGTGGTCGATGAACGATATTCAGAGTCAGTTTGTGGCATCAGGACTGACACTGTTGTGGCAACTCCGACCTCCGCGGGTGCGTGTATCACACGAGCAGCACGACAAAACACACACACACACGTCAAAATCGCACGCGATTCGCCCGTCAAAAAAAAGAGAGACGAACTACCGGTCAGAAGAAGAGCAACGCAATTGCAGGAAAAATGCCAAACTCCCAATGTACTTGTGCCGTGCGATTTAGCAACTGTAGCGCCAAATGGGGGGGGGGGGGGGGGGGGGGGGGGGGGGGGGGGGGGGGGGGGGGGGG
>ERZ1292630.1385-Hain-H41-02um-R3-1385-length-23889-cov-8_pt1 | contig 23889 bp, 13 predicted proteins | sample MGYA00564408_ERZ1292630 | MGnify/ENA primary metagenome ERZ1292630 (study PRJEB36523, sample SAMEA6512641) | groundwater metagenome | collected 2019-01-08 | study: AquaDiva: Metagenomics assemblies of 32 groundwater samples
CTTCGCGTTTCATTGGAATTTCACATTGGCTCTCCTCCTCCCACACCTCCCATCGTCCACTGAGGAATGGTTCGTATGATTGATTCTACTTCCCTCCCTTCAACTTTGTCCGAAGCAGCAAGTTGTACGTGTCAATAAAAGTGACCATCATGATGTGGTGGGGACTGGAATCGTAGGTGACATCATCATCGCACAAGCCACCCCGTTCGTCCAGAATCGATCCATGATCAAAGAAAACATCATCGTTCGGAAACACTCGTCGTTGTCGTGAGTGACGCACCGGACGAAGAAGAGACCATAATTGAGCACATCGCGTTTGACAGAACCAAAGTCACAACCTTTTTTGTATTGTTCAAGCCAAAATCAGCCGCAGCACGCAAACCGGCGCAGTTTCAACCAACGCCTATATCGCGTCGCGAAAAATTCTCTTATTCCTCCCATTTCAATCCGCTGTTCGATGGCCGCGATTCGATCAGCAAGCATCGACGTCGTGGCTGCCGTCGCGGCCATCTTCGCCGCCGCTGCTAGCGGCTTCGTCGCGAATGTGCTTGTGCAATTCCGTGAAGCAACGCATACACACTACGTGGCCGCGAGGTCCCGGGGCATCAAGGGCTTCTTTTTGCGGCACATGCCCGAAGTCATGAGCACCGAACCGGCTGCGATGGCCGAGATTCGCTTTTTCAACGAAGCCCGTGCGGCGGGGAAAAAGGCCGCCCTCTATGGCATGACCTGTTTTCATCCGACGTACACGCTCGTCGATCCCGTTGACGTGCAGTACGTGCTGGTGAAACGCGCAGGATTCTATCCCAAGCCGGGCGTGTACGAGGCGCTGAAGCTATTCATCGGAGAGCACGGCTTGGTCACGGAGCGCGACGAGGCAAAGCATGCCATCATGCGCCGGCTCGTGAACCCGGCTTTCAAAACGGTATTTTTGAAATCCCTGAGTGCCAACGTATTTCAGCCTGGTGTCGCGGCGCTTCTGCAGGACTTACGATCGCGCATCCAGAGTCACGCAACGACGCCAGATCAAGCGACCGCCGATGAAGATGACCAACAAACCGATCGTCCAGGTTCTCGGGCGCTTCTAGAGGTGGAATCGACCCTCACGGCCTTCGCCCTCCGAGTCATCTGCAAGGCGGCCTTCCGGTTTCATGACGAAAAAGCAGTGGAGACGATTTCGAACGGTTTCTTCGCATTGACCGCGCTGCTCCAGGAAGCGCCGTGGCTGCTCGTTCCGGCGGCGAGCCGCGTGCCTCACAGCGCCCTCACACGTGTCATCGCCGCGCTTGACACGCAGAAGCGCAACATTCGCGTGATTATCGATGCGATGCGGCGTGATCAAAAGAAAGGACAACAACAGCAGCCGCCTGCATCTCCTATCCGTTCTCGACCGGACGCTCCTAACGACGCCGACGATGACGGCCACGACGAAACAGGCGCTACGGTCGACGCGTCCGACCGACTCATCGATATCATGTTGAGGGAACAGCAGCTGACCGACGACGTCGTGATATCGCACGGCGTGACGTTTCTCTTTGCGGGCCACGACACCACGTCGCTCACGCTGAATTCCGCGTGTTACTGCCTCGCGCGATATCCGGAAGTGCAGAACCGGCTGTTCGAGGAAATCGCCTCCTGTGTCGCCTTCAACACTATCCCGACTTACGACACCGTTTCCGATCTGGTCTATTTGGATAGCTTTCTACGAGAAGTGCTCCGGCTGCACTGCCCCGTGACGGGGTTTGGACGCCTCCCGATCGAAGACGATGTGCTTCCTTCGGGTTTGTTTCTGCCAAAGGGACACGAAATTTGGTTCTCCATTGTCGCTCTGCAGCGCCTACCCGAATTCTATGGTGCGGACGCTGAGAATTTTCGCCCCGAACGCTGGTGTGACGACGTGGAGGATCGCGCGGCCTTCATCAACCGCGCAGAGCAGTATTCGATGGCGTACTTGCCCTTTTCGATCGGCAAGCGCAACTGCATCGGCAAGGACTTCGCGATGATGGAACTCAAAGTGTGTACGGCGGCGTTGGTGAGACAGCTGCAGTTTGCACTCATTGCTGCCAATTACGTCAAGCCTCCCGATGTGCAGGGGGTCACGAGGCGACCGGCGACGCCGATTGAGCTACTGGTGAGCATCCGCGACGGGGCGGACGCTGAGTGACCACCAAAGCTTCGGTAGGTAAGCCGACATTCTGGATACTGGCTGTTTGTTGGTCCGCTGGATACGCCGGGGGGGGGGTGCAGTTAATCCAGTGCGGAGCCAAGTGAATGCTTTGTTCACGTTTGACCTCTTTGCACGGGGAACATCCTAGAGAGTGGTTGAGCGAAGTTGCGTTTTGCACCCCTGAAGGTTGGGTTTCCTTGCTTAGTCCTTTCCAGCCCTTTCGGGTCGAGTGCCGTTTCGTCGTTGACGACATTGTTGTGACGCCCCGGTTGTTCTCCCCTGGCAACGAGCATGGTAGCAACAGCAACGACGAATGGGATCCAGAATGACTGGATCGTGACCGTCCGAAACGCCGCCGTCGTGGTCGTCGTCCTGACCTTGTTGCATCGTTCGAGCAGCTTCAACGCGTGGCTTGCCGCGGAGTACCATCGGTGGCATGCGGTGATCAATCATCGCCTCTTCGAAGGGGTGGTCGCCGTGGCGACTTTCGCGACCGCGGGATTCGCATTCTCCCTTGTGGAAGCGGCCGGCCTTGCCGGAACCCTCAGGACGAGGCGACTGTCCCCTCTTGTCGTGGAACAGGATGCCGTCACTACTGACCGGCTGTCGGCCTCGCGCGAGGTGTTGATTGCCAGCAGCCTTCATTCGGGCGCGTCACCAATCGTCATCCTCGTGGAGACGTTGCGGAAACACTCCCGGAACGTGGCTCAGTTTCTTCCGTCAAGTGCCACTAAAGAATTCGCTTTTTGGCTTGTGGTCAACATCGTGTTGTACCTCGGTCTCATCGATGTGTCGCAGCGACTTCTCGGGGATTCGCTTGACTCCTTGCACTTCGCCCCTGACGAACCGCCATCGATATGGCGCATGTCGGTCGAGGTGTGCTTTAGCATATGCGCCTACGACTTCCTTTTTTGGTGGATCCACCGCGCGTGGCATCAGCATTCACGACCTCCATCACTCTACCCTGGCGTGGGAAAGGACACCGACGTGGGTCAGGACGTTGTTTCCTTGCTCTGGCACCTGCCGTCTCGCCTGTTCGACACGCTCGTGACTCCACTGGGGCGTTTTCACGCTCGGCACCACGACTACTATCAGCACACCGACGCGCCGCTGCACGTCATGAACACGTTCCATCACCACTTCTTGGATGCCCTTGCTCAGGTCGGCATCAACATCATCGTGCAGCAAATTCCCTTGGCGTTCTTGTTTCCGGGACCTCGGCATAAGTTGTCCAAGGCGGTCCATAATGTTCTGGTGACGTATCTGCTCGTCGAAGCGCATTCCGGTTTGGACGCCCCCTTCATGAGTCACCGGCTGTTTCCCGCTGTGTTTGGCGGCTCCGTGAGACATCAGGTGCACCATCAACTTGGGGTCGTGTACTTCCACCAATTTTTCAAATATCTCGACGACTGGTTCTACAGCTCGAAGGACACGAAGAGCAAATGAGGGACGACATGCGACGGGTATCATGGCGTTCGCATGGTGCCACAACCTCTGCCCTTCGTCACTGCGGATTCCTTTACCTTCTTTTTTATCCAAACCCTTTTGCTTTTTCGTTTTCCACTTTGAAATATCGTTTCATTCTATATGGCGGTTTTGGTCGGTCCCCACTACCTGTCCTTCGTCGCTTCGCGTCAATCAAGACGACGAAACCAAGCGAGGGAGGGGCTGCTTGGCGGTCGCGGTGATCAATCAACTCCACTTTGCAATCTATCCGGGAAATTTCCTGTCAATATTTGTTGGACAGCGCCATCCCACTACGGTAGATGATGAGCAGATGAGAACGCTCCGCTTTGTTATGTTTCCTGTTCCTTCTTCTTTGACGTTTGGTCGTCGGGTCGCATTGCGTGAAGGGTAGGATTTGATGGTCGGGAGCGGTCGCCGACGGTAGAGAGATGCTAACGTCCTGTTGCGGCGGACAGCACGTTGACGATCACGCGGCACGAGTTGGGCCACGTGCAGCGACGACGGCCCGTGGCTAAGGAGTAGTGCGTCGAGCAAGGCGTTCAAAGCCGGGAAGTCCCGAAGTCGGGCCTCGTCATCGCCGCCGCGCGTGGTGCGATGCATGCGGCTGATACCCGTCTGTTTTCTGTCGGCCCTGTCGCTGTGGAAGGCAACTGCCAGCGCCAGGAGACGCTCCGCCGGTGGATTGCGGTGTCCTCGCGAGCGACCCGGTCGGCAGCGGCTGCCGTCCTGACGCTTCCACTAGGTTCGTAGTCTACGCAGGATGCTGCCTAACGATTCACGCGAGAGCGCCTATTCCTACCCATTGGTCGAGTGCTCCTGGGTAAAGGCCTCCCCCCAAGTGATGAAAAATATTTCCCCGCATTCACTTCAGGTTTTGATAAAATTGTCGTTCTCTTCTGCAGCCGTACCGCTGCAAACATGACGCTCGTCGCGAGTCAGGTATATGAGGTTGTACTCCTCGGCTCCGCGACCTGCATGCATTGCGCTGTTGCGCGAGCACTGTTCTATCAGCACGGCATCACTTCGGTTGAAGTCGAGGCGGAGTCAGCGGAAGGGTCGGTACTGCTCGGTTTGACAGCAACATTGCTGTCGTACCACTCGCTGCCACAGATTTTCGTGACGTGTCGATCTGCTGCCATCTCTGCTTCATCGTGGACTTTTGTCGGAGGGCGGAGTCAGGTGGCATCTGCCTGCCAAAGCATTGGTACGGCGAACGTGGCAGCTACTACTACTACTGGTGGAGTGGCGATGCTACGCGCGTTACTTCAGCAGGGCACGTTGATCGAAAGCGCTCATCTTAACGAATTGCTACACGCGGCAGCACGGCGGGCAGAACGGCCAGGTGACGGTATGGAAGCGACATCGCCAAAGAGTCTCTCCTGGTTTTTGGATCGGCTTGAACCTCCGAAAAAGTTCGAAGGAGATGCTGAAGCCTCCTCGACACCACGTGAGCACGTCGTCTTCGAAATCAAATTTGCGGAGCTGCTTCACGCCGTCCGCCAGCGATCCAACGGCGCTTCCGACGAGAACGCGGCCGGTTCCATCCTTCCACGCCGCGACGTCGGTGTGCTCTGTTGGGTCAAGAAAGACGCCTTTCGACTCGCGGAAGCTCGCCAAGTGCTGCGGACGTTCGGGCACCACAAAGGCCTTCGGTCGGAAAGCGAGCTCGCACGCTTCATTCGTGAAATGCTATCATGGCTATCTCGAGCGCACGCGATCGTCCCCCTAGTTAACGAGAAAAACATCGAGACGCTCGTTGATGGCATGATCTGCCACGATCGTGACGAGCCCGAATGGTGGTGGACGGTACCGAGCAGCGCCGGGCACCTCTCCGCGGCGTGGGGTCTCAACTCTCCTCTGTGCGACGGGTTTGCGGCTGGCGCCTCGCATGGTGATCCGTCATCGATCGATCGCAACGGCGCGGTTCATGAGCCTATCGATACTGTTGAGTTTTCGTCCGTCCTTTGCAATCGAATCGGCCATCTCATCGCACGTCACGTGTCGGTGCCGATGGACAAGTCGGAGGCGGACGGCGCAGCGGTGGACTGTGCGGTCATAGTGGCACAATCCAAGGAGTTCACCGAATTTCTTGTGGGCGTCTCGATGTTGCGGCGTCTCGACTTAACCGCCCTTTCGACGTCTAGCAGCGCCGCCAGGGCATTTTGGATCAACATCTACAACGCGTGCGTGCGGCACGCCTTTGTTCAACGCGGTCCCCCCGGAACCAATCCGGTGTGTTTGTATCGGTTTTTCCACAATGTCGGATACGAATTCAACTTTGCCATTTCCAATTTGACTGTCACCCCGCCTCCCGTCGTCATTTTCACATCCTTGGATACAATCGAAAATGGACTGCTGCGGGGAAACCGTCCTGGGGTTGGTAGCTGGAGCCCACCCTTAGCACAAGACGATCAACGATTGCTATTCACACTGGGCCACAATATTGCGCCGCAAAAGGGCCTTCCCCGTCTTGAAGTCGACTACCGTGTGCACTTTGCGTTAAACTGCGGCGCGCGCTCGTGTCCGCCCGTGGAAAACTACCAAGCGAGCACGATCGACCAAGCACTGGACAGGGCCATGGTCGCCTTCGTGCAAACGAATACCACCTACGCGGCAGGTGTTCTCCACGTGAGCAAAATTTTCGACTGGTACAGGGTCGATTTCCCGGGAAATGACGGTGGGAGCGATGGCGACGCGGCACTCGTGGATCTCTTGCGCCCGCACTTGGATGAGTCAATGGAAAAGCAGTTGGAGGCGTTTTTAGGGCCGGCACCCCATGTGAAAAAAGTCACGGTGAGATTCAGTGACTACGACTGGACACCGCATGTCCAATTCCGCCGGTGAGCTATATGCCCTGCTAGCGTTCACACCGTTGACTCGGGGTTTTTTTATCTTTCTACATTCTTTCTGTGTATTGCGGTTGTGGTCGTCCCGTATTGTGCTTCGAGTCGGTCGAAACGAACGCACTGTTGCACCGGGATGGCGCCGCCACACTTTCCGATTTACCTCTATTGACCTTCCCTGCAAATCCCGCTGCGCCACTATTTGTTGGATTTTTCGCTTCATTTTGTTTCTTCGGGGCTGCCTCATTGGCCGATCGCCAGTCCGAGGCCGTCATGATGCAAGAAGCGATCGTTGCTGGAAAGGGACCCCTGACACCGGTGTGACCAAAGCCCTGACTCGGTGACCGGTCCTATGTCGCTTTTGGCGTTGGTGGTTTCTCCCTTTGCTATCCATTTTTTCAAAATATCTCGACGGCTGGTTCTACAGCTCGAAGGACACAAAGAGCAAATGAGGGACGACATGCGACGGGTATCATGGCGTTCGCATGGTGCCACAACCTCTGCCCTTCGTCACTGCGGATTCCTTTACCTTCTTTTTTATCCAAACCCTTTTGCTTTTTCGTTTTCCACTTTGAAATATCGTTTCATTCTATATGGCGGTTTTGGTCGGTCCCCACTACCTGTCCTTCGTCGCTTCGCGTCAATCAAGACGACGAAACCAAGCGAGGGAGGGGCTGCTTGGCGGTCGCGGGGATCAATCAACTCCACTTTGCAATCTGCCCGGGAAATTTCCCTGTCAATATTTGTTGGACAGCGCCATCCCACCACGGTGAATGAGCAGATGAGAACGTTCTGCTTTGTTACGTTTCCTGTTCCTTCTACTTTGACGTGGTCGTCGGGTCGCATTTGCTTGAAGGGTAGGAGGTGGGCGGTTTGCCTTGTTCACAATGGTCGTAACACTCGCGGTATGGTCGCTTCTGGTTCAAATTTTTTGCGGTCTTGCGATCGGCAACCTCATCGCCTTCAACGGACCGCTCGTACCTTACGCGAAGGACATGTCACGGTGCGCTAATCGCACACAGCACTGGTGCGAGCAGGCGGCAGCGTTTTCAACGTGTGTTTGGACGGAGTCGGACGGCAACGGGTCCGCGTCGACCGCAAGTGTGCCTGGTGCCAGAGCCGCGTGCATCGACATGTGCGCGGAACGCGGCGTGGCTCCAGATTCCTGCGGAAGCGACAGTCAGTGTCAACTCACGGACGGTAGGTGCACCTCCGTGGGATCGCTGACGACCATGTGGGAAGCGCTGTTTGCATCCGCGACGCTCATGGGAGCGCCGCTGGGTGCAATACTGTCCATCTGGGCGTTGAGACGTTCGCCAAAGTTCACGTGCCTTGTCGCATGCGGCGCGTTTCTCTTCGGATCTGCCGTGCTAACGGTAGCATGGCAAATGTGGTGGAAAGCGGGCATGGTCGTCGCGAGGGTCATCATTGGCGTGTCCCTTGGTCTTTTCACCACAGGGCCGGCGAACTACAACGTGTCGCTGATCGACGATGTCGCGATGCGACTCCGAATTGCTCCATTCTTCCAAATCGCGTGCACTCTCGGGATATTTTTGACGTCCGCCGTGGGCATCGCCCTGCCATCGGAGGACGTCAATCAAGACATGATCTCGAGATTTCAATTCTACATTGGTTTCGCGTGGTTCATTGGGCTTGTCACCACGTTCGTGTGCATCCGTTGTCCCCCGCTACCTACTGCGATGACTACGACTTCGCCCGTTCCGGTCGTGAATCCGCAAGACAGTGGCATCAACCGTCTCGCTTGGGTTCCACTCTCACCATCTTCAAGCGCTCCCCTACGTTGCCTTCCATTTGTGACCGCGGTCCTGCTGAGCTTCTCGGCGCAATTCACGGGCATTAATGCCGTCATGAACTACGCCGCCAGCATGTCGACTGCCATCGGTATCCGCAATCCATACGTTGGCAACTGTGCGGTGATGCTGTGGAATTTTGTGACGACGTTGGTGTCCATTCCGATCTCAAGACGCAAGGATGTTCAGCCGCGAAAAGTATTCATTGGCGGTATTTTCGTCGCGGCGGTCGCCTGCCTCATGAGCGGCATGCCTGTGATGCCAGGCGCCATGGAAGATAGCAACACGCGGTCGGCGGTGGCGATCACGGGCGTCGCCATTTTTATCGCTGCGTTCGAAATTGGAGTTGGGTCGTGGTATTATCTCCTTGCGCAAGATTTATTCCAGGAAGGGCGGGAGCGGCAGATCGGATGTGCCTTGACAAATTTTGTCCAGTTGATCTTCAACTTGATGATTGTGTTTGCGTATCCATACGTGACGCGCGCGCTCTCGCTGTCTGACGGGCAACCCCATCGGGGCTTCGCCATAGTAACCATCGCGTTTGGTGTGACAGGGTTTCTGTCGGTAGCGGGATTGCTGCTGCTGATGCGACCCACTGAATCTGAGATCGAACGAGCCGCACAGCAGGACACTTCGCTTCAAGTCGACGGGGGGTAGGCGACGACCGTACTTTTTCACCAGGTCGCAAGTTGAAGAACTTTCTGATCGACCCCGTGAGACTGCATGTCCAATTAGTTGCGCGGATCGCCGACGACGTGTCTCTCACTGAATTTTTGTAATCTATATTTGCGGTTTGCTGTTGTCCCCCACGGCGCTTCGAGTCGAAACCAACGAACGGTAGCATCGGGACGGCGCCGCACGCTTTCCGATTTTCCTTTTCTCTCGATCGCTCTATATTTCTCTTTTCCGTTTTTGTTTTCTGCTCAAAATATGCAATGTTTTACGACCAAAACTTTTGGTTTGACGTTGTAATACTGAGCGTTGCGTTTTCTTGCGCGAGTCCGAGTGCAACTCACACAGCCGTCAGCTGAACGGCGTGAAGGGTTACGCTTGCCTCTAAATAAATCGCATTATTTGGCCGATCCGCAAAACATCTTTACGCTTTTGTCCCTCTATTTCGGATTTGAGTTCGCGAAATCCAATTGAATCTGTTGCGGTTTCGTCGTCCCCCCTTCTGCAGAAAACGAAAACAAAGAAATACAAAAGGTCACTTGGGTGGTGACTGGGTAAGCCAACAAAAGTGACGTAATAAATCCAAAACATATGCAGTCTTCCCGTACGGATGCGCCGCCAACTTCCCGAATTTCCAATATGTCTTGGATTTGCCTCTTCATTGCTGTATTCGGGCTCCTTCATTGGATTCGCCAGTCCGAGACCCCTCCTCGCCATCCCGTCCTCCCTATGCCCCATCAACCGCCGGTGCCCTCCTCCTCCTCATCCTCGAGGAGTGGTAGTGGCGGCATGAGTCGTGGAGTGGTGGTAACTCCGCCGACGGAGGCGTCGCCGTTGGGCGCTCCTAACCGTCGTCGTCGCAATAGCAGCAACGATGTGGAGAGCGGGGGATTTGTCATTTCTGACTGTGTGCTTGGAAGTCGCTCGAGACCATTGTTTAACGTGTCGTGGTGCGACCGTAACTGCAACTTTAACAGCTCTTGGGCTGACTGCCGCGCCGATGCCACGGTCGCACGCCTGCGCCAGTGCTTGTCGGAGTCGACGCACTCGGACGGAGGCGAAGTGGCGATGATGCCACTGCGCAGCATGGCCCTCTATGGCACATTGTTCGGTTTGCTGTTGGCGTCGCACCCAAGTACCGTGGACGCGGTGTCGAATCAGATTCGCGTCTCTGGCGCCTGGGAGTTTGATGAATTGTCAGTGATCGATCGTGTGTTGCTCCGAATACGGCACGACGTGCGGTCGGTCGCGACGCACCTCCTGCGGACGCTTTCACCCAGCGGCGGGGGACATGGCGGCCAAGCACCAGGAGGAGAGGCCACGGCGGACGCCGGCGCCTTGCTGGCCACGATCGGCCACCAAGACGGCGTGGAGCTTGTGGATATCGGGATGAACATCGGCAGTCTATCGTTCCCTGTGTGGTGGTCAGGCTTCTCGGTTCGCGGGTTCGAAGCGATGCCGGGTAACGTGCAACTCTTACGCATGACGGAGTGCGTCAACAGGAATGCCTCGAAGCCACGGCTCGTGATCACTCATTGTGGACTGACGTCATGGCATCAGGACGGCCATCGGTGTGACATCGTGAGCGGAGTCACCAACGTCGGAGACGGCATGCTCAGATGTCCGCCGTACCCTCTGCTGCCAGGGGAGGCCATTCGGGGGCAAGTGACGCTGCGCGCACTGGACCTTGTCATCGACCACAATGAAGAGGAACGCTCCCCTCCCGCGTTGTTCCGAGTACTGAGCCAACGATTCAACGAGCGTCAGTTATCTCAGGTTAGCAATGGTTCCTCGGTAGGAGACGTCGTGCCCTCCTCGTCGTCGTCGTCGTCCGTAGCCTCACTTGCAGCCGCTCCAGTGATTCCCTGGGCGGGATTGAGTCGCGAAAGCGATGTTCACGAGCGACTTACCTTTCTCCACAACAAGCACCGTGTGGTCAAAATTGACGTAGAAGGAGAGGAGCTCAACGTTGTCCGAGGGGCACCGCGGTTTCTCTCGGGTCCCGATGCACCGCTCTTCATTTTGACTGAAGTTTGGGACACCCTCGATAGCGTCGGGTACGCGCGGTTGATGCGGCGGCATGGCTATCGATTCCGCGCTCCGACCGTCTTGGGACCATGGATTTGGATCGACACCGACGACGAAGCGGCGCAGTGGAAAGCGCAGCAGAAAGGTATGGTGAACGCCATCTTCTTGCGGCGAGGCGCCGAAGCCCTGCTGCCCGATGGTCGATAGCGCACGCCAAACCGGTGCCCAAGGGAAATGGTGGCGGCTTATCGGCTCACCCGATGTGTTGCGGAGAGGAAGCACCGTAACGCAGGAATATCGTATTAAAGCATTCTAGTGGTTTGTCAATGTCGAATACAGCCACCGCTTGCTCGACCCATTTCCCTTAGCAACGTGGTTTGTTCCTGCTGACCAAAATTTCAATATTTTTTTTCAGTCGTTTCTTTTTTGGCAAGTCTGATGCGACCGGCCCACGGCCATCGCCACTCGTCGCTCAGTCCTGGCGACGTCGGCTTCCTCTTAACGGTGCATCCGCCCAACACCAACAAGGCGATTCGCGAAGTTGAAACGCTGCTGACGCACTACCTCGAACGGTACTTTCCAGTCCCACCCACCGCGGACCCAGTCAATGCGGGCCCAGCCCCGAGGGAGCCACCACAACGTGGTATCACTTCGCTCAGTGACGAATCGCTCTTCCCTTCTTCGGATTCCGTCTCATCGTCGGCGCAACCGGCTTCCTCCCTCGCGTCGCTCCTTGCCCTTGAACTCGACCACGTCCGGCGTCCTCCTCTTCCTCGCGGTGCTCGCGGCGCATCCTCCTCCGATGCCGCTGGTGACGGTGGATCCGATCTCGTCTGCTTCGCGGACGGCGCGGCAGCCGGTGGCGACGACACTTCCTCGGCGCCCGAGTCCTCCACGTTCGATAAGAAAGGACGCCGCGGAGGAGGAGGGGGGGTGCATGGCAGGCATCCATTCGTCAAGTTGCTGCAGACGAACGTAAAGGGATACATTTTTTTCGCTATTCGGCTGCCCACTGCTGCGGTATCGCCTCCTGGCGACGGCGTTGCTTGCGCGACGTCGTCGGCGCCGACTGACCACTCCGCCGATCAAGTCGGCGCGCCGTCGGAGCAAATTGGGGACGTTGTGCCGTCCACGGACCACAATAATAATACCCCCACCTCCGGAGGGGGGGCTGGCCGGGCGCCGCCCTCCATTCGTCGGCTCGAGGCAGCCATCGTCTCGTGTGTGGCGGCCGCCATCATGCTGGACCTCAACTACCGCAGCAACACCGATGGCCGCGCGGCTGCTCCGCCTTCGTCCGTACCCCCATCTCCAGAGTCGGCTGACCCGCGGGACGAAGAGTGTGCCGCGCTCGCGGAGATGGTGCGTTGTATGGAGAATGAATGTGTGACGAGGGGCATCGCGACAAGGGACCGCTCGGCAGGTCAACACGCCGGTAGCGGCCAGCTGGCCGCGTCGCTCAAGTTTACCCACTACATGTACCCAGTTCAGATCAGTGGCTATCCGACATGCAGTTGGTTGCCGGCCGCCGCCTTGCTCGCCGTAACATATGTGGGGAGCGCGACGACATCATCATTGACAACAAGCGGTACGGCACGATGCTCTGAGGTGGCGTCGAACACCACCGTGGACCCCTCCTCCTCCTCGTGTGTTCCCCTCGGTACTGAATCGTCGTCCTTGCGCCCCCCGCCATACGCGAGGCTGTGCGGCAAGATGACCGTGCGAAACAACACCACCGTGGAGCGGGAGATGAGCACGCTCCTGCAAGCCATCGGGACGGCGTTTCCGATGTCAAAGTACAACTGGCTGGGGACCGACTGGCGTGCGCATCAGCACGCGGCTCCTCGAGACACGCTCGTTCACGTCTTCATCGTGCACTCCGTGGCTTGTGTTTCCGTCCTCCCGAGGTTCAAGATCCGAGGATCGTATAACGTGCACTGCCTGGCTAAAGGAGTCGCGACGGATGTGCCCAGCGCGAATGCCACACCAGAGGCTGCGGCCGCAGCGGGTGCCAAACGGTCCCGCGTCGCTGACATGTGGCTTGAAGATTGAAAGGGTGTGGACATTCCGAACCAATCCGCGGCCGGGTGCCAGTGGTCAAAAAAGTTTGCGTTGTTGTTTTTATCTTCAAAGAAATCTTTAAGGCATTTTTTCACACGTCAACCCGGACGGAGGCGCTAAAACAGAGAAGCAGCAATGGAAGAGGCCGACGAGATGGACATGCTCCAAGAGCGAATCAGCCCGTGCGACTTCACCGGCGAGAGGCGAGAGCAATACATGCGGGAGGTCTGGGAGGCGTTTTTATCCTATGCGCGCCGCGGTCGGCTAACGCTCTTCGACGCGAAGCGAGTGGCCGAACAGCTCCGCGTGGACGGCGAGGAGGCCACCCTGGACGCTGCGGTGCCGATCGCGGACCGGCAAAACATATCGTTTCAACGGCTCGTCGAGCTGTTGGACGAAATGTCACGCTCCGCCACGGATGAGTACCGCGAGCTGGACGGCGAACGTCAAGATGCGTCCGACAGCGACGTGATCGAACTGGGCCCGCTGGACTACTTGCGGTTCCGATGTGGCGGTTCGGTGGATGGCGTCAGCGCCGCGGACGAGGCGTCGTCGCCACATGGAAGCGCCAGCAGTTTGTCGAACCGAAACGTCCGCCTGAGCATGTTCAAGTTATTTTCCACCAATCCTAGAGTGGCACTTCTTCCCATCACGGTCGCGTTGATTTTGGCCAGCGCGATCGTCGTGGCGGGCGCGATCGCGGGAGTGTGGTGGCAGTCGGCCACGGAAGATATTCGTCAAGCGACTATTTTTCGGGCCGATTTTTATCGGGCTGCTGCTGAAGAGATGGAAGTTAGCCTGCTCACCGGTCACGCGCAGGGCATTCTTGCAACGACCGACGCCATCGCGGACTGGGTCACTAACATGGCTATGATCGAGGAAAAATCGAGGCAAGCGTCGGTTGCGGTCGTGGCATCAATAGCCAAGGACGTCCTCTTGGAGTCCACGAAGACTCTGGGCTCCGACGAGCTCGAAAACGACATTCTGGACGACCTCGTGGAGTCTGGTGCACTTGACGCCGCGGCCTTCGTGTCGACCGCTCCGTACTACCGTTCTCAGGCCTGGAACGCGACATTCCTAGAAGTTCGGTCGGAAGACGACTGCCTCGCGTTAGACCCGTTGGCGGTTTCATTTCTCCTGAACGGAATTCACTACTGCCACAAGTTGGTGACCGAGGTCCCCACGGCCGCGACGGTCGATTTTGCAAGGAACTACATTAACGGTCTGCCAGACAACTGGGTCTACGCCGCCCTCACGAATTGCACTGCGTTTTCCACGTCCCAGACGTGCAACGTGAACCCTTCGAAGGAAGAGCGGGACGCAAGCTCGTTTCTTCTCGTTCGCCAGCGTCTGGTGACATCGAGTGACGGAAGCGACAAGCTTGTGTTAAGCATGGACGTCCCACGAGAAGGCGTGCGAGAGCATGAGCGGCAAAAGGCGATCGCGGTTGCCAACCACCTCAATTTCGCCTTCGTGCGCACCACGGAAATCGTGGTGGCTCGGAAAAACGCCGATGGTGAATTCATCCCTCAGGCTACCTTGTTCCGTTTCGCCGACACCTGTCACAGCAACGACTGCTACCGTTCTGCCGCCGCGATCGCAAATTTAGCCAATTCGGTCAAACCGGGCGCACGCGGTTGGAAGATCACGCCAGACTATCGCCCGGAACCCGTCGTTGGCGGTTACACAGGGACCGACTCGAACCTGCGCATGGGGATCGTGCTCGAGCGAGATGTCATTGAGATTAGAGGCATCACCATGACCGCGGTGGTGGACGTCATCGACGACATTAACGCAGGTCGAGGAGCCGCGGGACCCAACCCTTGGATCAGCGTGTTCACGTTCGCCGATACGCCCTTCATGCCTCTGTTCGATGCGTATCAGCCTTGTCCGCCGCTCACGGAGTGCCTCTCGGATCGAAACGGCTCGGAGGGTATTATTTTTCAGTACTCATGTTCTCACTGCCAAAGGATGAGTCAGCTGCCTTTCGGCAAGGCACTTCGCGAGGTGACGCAGCAAATGGTCGCGTGCGACGTCAACGCTGGATGCGGATACCCCGTGGATGCTATCCGGCGTAGCCTCGTCGGAGGTTCAGACGATGCGCTAGACAGTGCCGTCAATGGAACGTCCCACTTCTGGGTCCTTCGATACGTGGCCAATTACACCGCGGTCATCGCCGTGCGCTTTCGCTACGCGCAGCAGACGCAGCCGTTGCTCGACGTTCTGGCCATTGCGCTGCCCTCAATCGCGGCCGCCACCGTCGTGTTGCTACTGTTTCATTGTGTCGTGGCCAACACGGCGATGCGGACCGTCGAAAGGCAGGAACAAGAGCTCGTGCAAAGCCTTAGCGCGAGTGCGGCCACGTTCACTCGAGCGCTCAGTCGCTGCGTGCCTCGTCAGATTTCGGATCGGGTGATCGACGCGAAGACGGAGACCATCGCGGAGCAGCACACAACCGTCGGGTTCGTATTCGTCGATGTCTGTGGCTTTTCTGACATCATCAAGGCTTGGTCGTCGAAACAAATTGGGCGCTACGCGGCGTATCTTGATTTTTTGATAGACACGATCGCGGCCGAGGCGCAGGTCGTGCGCATCCGGACGATCGGTGACCTTAGTGTGGTGCTCGCGTTGCGCGATGATGGGCGATCCTCATCGACTAGCCATCCTGGCGGGGCCCCTGTCGGGCCGGACGCCGCCGCCGCCGCCGGAGGCACTGACCTGACTTCGAAAAACTCCTTGGCGTCTGGACCACTCGCGCACCCTGCCACTCGAGCGATGCAGTTTGCGGCCCTTTTGACGCTCATTTTCTCTCCGCTTTTCGAGTTGCGGCCGTACACCGTCAAATTATTCCGATCGCTCTTCAAAGACCTACTGCGCACGCGCACGATCTGGACACCCCCCCAAGTGCGACTAGGCGTGCACTGCGGACCCGCTGTCTGGGCCGCCAGCCCCCAACCCGGCGGTGGAACGCTCTTTGACGTCTACGGCGCGGGGCCCGCCCTAGCGAACCGCATGCAGCAGACCTCGCAGCCCTCGCGCATTCACGTGACCACGATGGTGAAGGACATGCTGCGCACCCGCGATCCGGAGGGGAAGTTCAAATTCGAGGCCCCGCGTAAAACGGTGGTCCGTGGCCATGGCACCATCACCTCGTTCTTCGTCCGCTCGATCTGCGAGCCAGTCCCAAGATCGCTCCTCGTCGGTACGGGCATTGAGCATGCCCGCCTGCGTCTGGCGTTCATCACGGAAGCGAAGAAGATCAATGATGGTGCCTCGGCGCTTTCAGGAAACCGTTAGCAGCTATGAAAAACACAACAAGAACAACAACCATCCTGGGAGGGAACGAACGGACCTCATACCGGAAATGCGAAATATGCAGACAGAGACTGGGGGTTTCGAGCAACGGGCCGATTCCTTGGTTGGGTTTCGACCACTGCCTCAATTGCCGCGCAGGTTTCACTTCAACGAATGTAGATGTACGGATTTGTGACCATTCAATCTCAAGTGGGTTATGGGGGCGAGATGATCCTTTTCGGGGACATTCTGTTCTTGTTTCACCCAAAACCAACTGCCCAAGTGTTACCCGTCGTTGTCGTTTATTATAGGAGGGGAACGTCCGTGTCATCACGCAGATCTTCCTTCGACGATGTCCTTTACGTTTCATTCTTAGCGCTTTTCTAGATTTGGATTTCCCTTTTTGACATAAAATTTACTTCCCTCACCGCTGGGGTGGGCATAAAGTGCGCGGCGGTGCCATCACTATTGTCTATTGCAAAGGTTCATCGTCGCGCTGTTGACCTGGCCACGCGGGATGCGCGAAGCGCCCGCGAGAGCGACCAAGGTCTTCAATGGGATCAATCAAGTTGATTCACAGTGATGGTGTTTATCGTTGTGATCGTCGTGAGCGCGGAAAGAGGAGGGGACGTCGTCGATCTCGTCGACGTCAAAACGTTTCAATGTGCGGTGAAAAACGGTTGGACCTTCGCCATCGTTCGAAGTTACCATGGACTCAAACGCGCCGCAGAACCTTCAGAACGCGCAAGCCGCGGGATGCAGCAAACCGACGTGTATCACTTTCCTTGCTATCAGCAGTTTTCTCTACCGAGTGCTCAAGTGTCTGCGGACTACACCGCGCTTCAAAACGCCGGCGCGACGTTCGGCACGATGTGGTTTGACATTGAAACCAACCCAGATTCCAACTGCGCTTGGAATGAGGTGCAATCGCTGAATTGCGAGTTCCTAAACGGCTTGATTGAAGGGGGCAAGCTCTAGGGATCAAGCTGGGCATCTACGTGTCACAGTACATGTGGTCTCAAATTATGGGTGACTTATGCTTCGTGGCGTCTGAGAATCGTCCACTGTGGTACGCGCATTACGACGGGCAGCCTAGCTTTGGCGATTTTAACCCGCTTGGGGGCTGGCAGACACCAACCATGAAGCAGTATGGAGACCCGTCGGCTATTGCGGAATCAATGCCGACGCCGATTATCAGCCCTCGGCTGAGGGCAACGCGCGTGGTTCATTTTGCCCTAGTGAGTTCGACTGATTCGACGCTACAAAATGGATCTTTCTTTCTAGGGGGGGTGACGCCCGTATCCGGTCCGTCTTGCAGTCACGAGAGCCTCCCTCTTCCGTCGGCCTCCGCGCTGTTCGATGCAGCCGGCCGGTTCAGTTGTCCTTTAGTCGGTGTCTCTGCCTCGCTGCTCGTTGCATTTGCTCCAGCCGTTGCCTCTTGTTGCACCGTTGATTCTTGCGTGATGAGTGTCCTCCGTACCTTCTTTCCCTTCCCAATAGCTCTTTTGGTACCGTCTTTGCTTTTGCCTTTTTGCTCGTTAATCGTTTTCCCCTGCGCGTCCTCCTGCTCCTCCTACTTGTACGACTGTCACCCAATCGCGCCCCCTCGAACCAACTCGATCCCGCGCTTCGATGACTGCCCCTAACAGTTCCAGTCCTGTGTCGCCACTTGGTGATCCTCATCGGCCAGAGTCGCGTCCGTCTTCGTTCCTGCAACTCCGAGCCCTGGTGCGCAAGAACGCCATTCTGAAGATCCGTGGCCCCATCGGCTGTGCCTTCGAAACGGTCCTCCCCATCATATTCATCAGCGGTCTGGTCATCATCTGGAGCTTCGGGGCGAACACCGTCGTGCCGGACACCATGTTCGTCGCGGATAACGCCACCACGCAACCCATCGTCTCCTACGGCACGCAGTTTTTTCCGCCGTTTGTTTGCGAGAATGTGACGGAGTTGCTAGCTTCACCGTCACTGTGGGCGTCCGTTCATCCTGCGTATCTTATCACGACGACGGCTTCGAGCAATCCTCCTTCATCGAACGCGTCGTCGCCGTTGAGCAGCGGAAATGCGACCACGTCCTCCGCCCCGGCTCTGTCCGCGATACCCATCTACGCGTCGCCATACTCCGTCATTCCCGGCGTCCGGCCGTGCACCGTCAACGAAACCGTGGCACCTCCCTTCGAGTGCCTCAGCGGTCCTCCCATCGTGGAATGGCGCCTCTGCGTGTCGAAGCTCGCCCCCATCAACCTTGTCTTCGCGTGGCTCGACTTCGACCGGCCAAGATTGATCCCAACATTCGATGAGTACGTCCTGACGCAGTGGCTCGCGCTCGGTGCTTTTCCTCGCGCCGTGCGGAGTCAATACGGCTCGGTCTACAACGCCCTCGTCAATGCCGGTGGATTGCACTTTTCCCCAGTGAGCCGTGAAACCGCGGCGCTCATTAGCTATTTCAATTCGACGACGAAGTTTTTCCACCGGGTGTATGGAAGCACGTTCCCCAACATGGCGGCCGCCTACGAACACACAGGAAGAAACACGGAAACCAATCCCACGTGGGCCGTCATCGAAGTGCACCAATTGAACGCCTCCGGTTTGTCCGTCACGCTTCATTTCAACCGCAGCGGCATCCCGTGGACCTTCAACATCCGTGACCGGTTTAACGCGAACGGGCAGGGCCGGCAGGCTGCGCGACTGTTCGCGGGCGCTGGGTTTTTGACGCTACAAGGCATGATCGACACGCATTACATGCTCAACGTGCAGAACTTTACGGCGGCGGAGTTGCCCCCTCGGCCCACGGTGGTCCCCATGCCCTTCAAGGGGTACATCAACAGCGAGTTTCTCACGCTCGTGGGCACGTTGGCTCCCTTGATCATCGTCTTCGCTTACCTTTACGCCGTCTCGCAACTGGTCAAGCGTATGGTCGAGGAGAAGGAGTTGCGCATCCGCGAGGCGATGATGATCATGGGCCTCAACACGGTGCCGTTCTATCTTTCATGGCTGATCACGTACCTGCCGCAGAACATCGTCGCCGCAGGCGGCATCGCCATCATTTGCCATTGGACCATGCTGCCGCAGACGGACGCCGTCATCGTGTTCGTCCTTTTTCTGTTGTTCTCCATCTCGACCATCGCGTTCGCGGCGTTGCTGTCCTCGTTTTTTAGTAAAAGCCGACTCGCCGCGCTCGTATCTCCAGTGATCTTCTTCTTAACGACGATCCCAAGCTTTGCCTTGCCTGCCGATTCCGGAACGGAAGTCTTCGTGGGCTTGTCGCTGCTGTGCCCAACTGCCTTCGGTGTGGGGACCAAGCTCATCATGCAGTACGAAATCAACAGCGGATTTCAGTGGGGCGACTTCGCTAATACTTTGGATAAAGTCAATATGGGGGGCGTGTTCGCGCTCCTCGTGGGTGACTCGGTCCTTTACATGCTTTTGGCGCTGTACTTCGACGCGGTGCTGCCGTCGGACTGGGGCCAGCGGAAACACCCGCTATTCTTTGTGCTCGACCCCATCGCTTTCTGCCGTCGAAGCAAGAAGGCCGCTTCGTCGGCTTCCGCGACCAGTGCCGGTGGCAACCACCCAGAACGGGTGTCGCACTCTCCCGCGGCGCAAGCCTGGACGCAAGGCTCGCGTCACGCCCCGGTTATCGAAGACATCGCCCGGGGAGCCGACGAACGTCCTGCCGTGACCTTGCAACAGCTGACGAAACGGTTCGTGCTTGATTCCGGCGAAACGCTCATCGCCGTGAACGACCTTTCCCTGACACTCTACGAAGGCGACATCAACGTGCTCCTTGGTCACAACGGTGCGGGGAAGACGACCGCGATCAACTTGATGACGGGCATGTTGGACGTCGACGAAGGAGACTGTCACATCTACGGCTACAGCGTCGTCACGGAAATGGACAAGGTCCGCCGAGAGATTGGATTTTGCCCGCAGCACAACATTTTATTCCATGAACTGACCTGTCGCGAGCATCTTGAGTTCTTCTGCATGATCAAAGGCATCCAAGGCGATGCCATGGAGCGCTCCGTGGTCGACATGTTGAACCTCGTGGACCTTCGCGAGAAGGAAAACGTGCGTGCCGGGAACTTGAGCGGCGGACAGAAGCGAAAGCTGTCGGTTGGCATCGCCTTCACCGGAAGTAGTCGAATGATCTTCCTCGACGAGCCGACGGCCGGAATGGATGTCGGGGCCCGCCGCTTCACATGGGACCTCATCAAGAAAATGTCCAAAGGAAGGACGATCGTCCTCACGACGCACTACATGGACGAGGCGGATCTACTCGGCAACACCATTTCGATCATGGCCAAAGGAAAACTGCGTTGCAGTGGAAGCTCGTCATTCTTGAAGGCTCGGCTCGGAGCGGGGTACACCTTGACGGTTGCGGTCGAGAAGCACCGCACCGATTGCCAGTTACAAACGCTGGAGCTCGTGCAAAGTATTATTGGTAAAGCCAACGTCGGCATCGTGTCCCAAACAGCCGGGGAACTCGCTGTGCGATTGCCGACCGAGACTGCCAGCCAGTTTCCGCTGCTCCTGAAAACCCTCGAGAGTCGTACGGCGGAGCTGTGCATTCGCGGCATGGGCTTGTCCATCACAACCCTCGAGGAAATCTTCCTCCGCATCGGCGAAGGGGATGACGAAGACGACGACGACGAAGGGGCGGCGGCAGTCATCCACGGCAGCCCTGGGAAGGCGGACGGAAGCGCCTCCCCGTCACGAGGCAGCGGCGCCACAGATGCGGAGGGTCATGATGACTACAGTCGAAACAGCCCGGATGCGTCACACCACGCTGCTGCTCGTTCTCAAGAGGGCGATGACAACGTTCGCCCACATCCAAGTCCCATCGCGACCCCCGCCCCAGAGCCCGAGAAGACCCAACTGTGGTCCAACAACGAGCAACGTCCATCCTTCGCCGGCCAGCTCGGTTCGCTTTTGCTCAAGCGATTCCACAATGCCAAGCGCGACCGGCGCACCCAGTGCTTGCAGATCGCGCTCCCGATAGTGTGCATCGCCGTGAGCATGGCGCTGACCTCGGTGTCCTTGCCCGTGCAGCCGAGGCTGCAGTTGACAGGGGGCATGTACTTGGATGGCCGCTCGGAGTGCGTCGTCGCAGGCTGCCCAGAAGGTTTCGACTCCCATTTTGATGCGAACGCGAACGTCGTCACGGTCGTCAACGTCTCTCGCGCCGTGAACCTCTCGCGGTACCTTCTCCAAACCGCAAAGAGTCATCGATATGAACGACTGTCGTCTTTTTACTGCCAAGATGCGAGTTTGTATCCACCTGTTGCGCCGACGAGCGTCGTTTTCATGAACAATTCTGGCTTCAAATTCGCAGCGCCGCAAGCGCTCAACGAGTACAACAAAGTCTATTTGCGGCATCGCCTCGCGATTCGGTTCAACACCACGACGGCTGCCAGTACGTTACCTCCGTCGTCCAGCGGTACACCTCAGCGGCCAGCGTCCGACATCGGGCTCGGCATCTTGCCGCTCTCGATCAAGGAGTCGGCGCAGTTCGAAAGCGTCGTGACGCTTCTCATTGGACTGTTCATCTTAATTCCGTTCTCGTTCATCCCGTCCACCTTCGTGAGCTTTGTCGTCAAGGAACGTGAATGCAAAGCCACCCATTTGCAGTACGTGTCGGGCATGAACTACTTTGCTTATTGGTTGTCGAATTTGATCTTCGACTTGTGCTCATTTGTCGTCTCCGTCGCGTTGGCGTTTGTCGTCTTCGCGATTTTCAACCGAACCGAGTACGTTGGTGGGGTTGAGACAGGATTTGCCACGTGCGTCGTGTTTCTGCTGTATGGGTTCGCCGGCGTCGGATCCTCGTACGCGGTGTCCTTCTTTTTCGATCACCATGATACCGCGCAGAACGTGGTCATGCTCGCCAATTTCATCTGCGGCTTTCTGCTCGTGCTGGTGATCTATTTTCTCGACATTTTGGGATCAACACGAGACGTCGCGACCGTCCTGCGGTACATCTTCCGGCTGATTCCGTCATACAGCCTAGGGGAGGGCATTATCAACTTAGCGTCGATGGAGTTCTTGCGGCTGATCAGTCGAACCAAGTCGGGCAAGTCGCCTTTTGACCTGGACGTCGTCGGCTGGGATCTCATTTACTTGGGGTTTCAGGGCCCGGTGTTGTTGGGAATTACCCTGCTCGTCGACCATCCCGCTCGACAGCTGAGAGCCCAGCAACTCTTGGGATCGAAGGAACCCGCGCCGAAGATCGACAACGAGGACGACGACGTGGCGGAGGAGCGCAGGCTCATTGAACAGGAAGGCGGCGCCGCCGCCAACGGATTCGATCGCCTCGCGACCGTCAAAGGACTCCGAAAAGTGTACCCGACTCCGAACGGAGACAAAGTCGCAGTGAAGAACCTGTCTTTCGGCGTCGAACGCGGCGAGGTGTTCGCTTTTCTCGGGACCAACGGCGCAGGCAAGACCACCACGATCTCCATTCTCTGCGGCGAGTTCCTTCCCACCACGGGGGTCTGCACCGTTGGCGGTTCTGACGTCGTTGCCGATTCCCAAGAGGCTCGGAAGAAGATCGGCTACTGTCCACAGTTTGACGCCCTCCATGACTTGTTGACGCCCGCTGAGCATCTGTTTCTATACGCCGGTCTTCGTGGCGTGCCAACGGAGGAGCGCGAAGCCCTCGTGGAGCGGTTGTTGATGTTCTGCGGACTCGACCATCACCGCTTCAAGGTGGCGCGCTCCTTGAGCGGCGGAAACAAGCGCAAACTCTCCGTGGCCATCTCACTCATTGGCGGACCGTTAGTCGTGTTTCTCGACGAGCCGTCGGCCGGCATGGACCCCAAAGCGCGACGCGGACTCTGGACGATCATTCAGGGCATCGCGAGTCGCTGTTCCGTTGTGTTGACCACCCATCACCTCGAAGAAGTCGAAGTGCTAGCGACGCGCGTGGGCATTATGGTCGACGGAGAGCTCAAGTGCTTGGGCCCTTTACAGCGACTGAAGAATAAGTTCGGAGCAGACTACGAAGTGACAATGCGTTTCGCGACTGACGATGCCCTGGAAGATGTGAAGAAGATTGTCCTCGCGAACCTGGCGCAAGGCGTTCGCGTCGTCGAACAGCGCAACCATCGGCTGACGCTTTCCGTGCCCCTCACGGTGCCGCTGTCCGACACGTTTCTCGCCATGGAGCAGGCGCGATCGTCGAACATGGCTTTCCTCGATTACAGCGTCACGCAAGCGTCGTTGGAGCAGGTGTTTCTGCGCATTGGGGCTTCATCCGCCGTGCCGCAAGACGAATGAGGAGAAGGAGGCGGGATATTGTTTGTTTGTGTGTGTCCGTCTTTCTCACTCCACCCGATCGTTTGGATCCCTTTCGCGCGATGTTCTCTCTCTTCTATCACCCAATGTTGTTTGATTCCATTGCTGGAGCTTCGGGGCGTTTGGCTCGGTCGCTTTTCCGATCCACATGACTCCTGGTGGGAATGGGGTCCCGAGAGCGCGAAGTTGTTCCCCCGGTTGACCATCCTTCGTGCTCTCGTGTCGTGCGGTTAGCCGGGTCGAAATGTCC
>ERZ1292630.65-Hain-H41-02um-R3-65-length-117434-cov-17_pt3 | contig 23884 bp, 48 predicted proteins | sample MGYA00564408_ERZ1292630 | MGnify/ENA primary metagenome ERZ1292630 (study PRJEB36523, sample SAMEA6512641) | groundwater metagenome | collected 2019-01-08 | study: AquaDiva: Metagenomics assemblies of 32 groundwater samples
ATATGAATAAATCTAAATATCAATTAAATGACGATGGTATTGATTCAATAGTATTTGATCTTTCTGAATTTCTCGAAGATAATTTCTTAGGTAAAGACTATTTTGAAAAAGATGAAAAATATGATAAGCTATCTGATGAAATTTTCAGACTATTAGAAGATTATTCTAATGGATATAAAAACTATAATTAAGTAATAAAAGGAATTATAAAATGGAGAAATCATATATAAGATGGGGCTGTGCATGGGTTTATTTTATTATAGGTCATATTATGTCTAAATTAGAATTTTTAGATAGAGGGCTTTTAACGGGAAAAGCTTACCAATATACAATGTCAAAGTCGTCTGATATCCAAGGAAATAGTGACTTTGGCCCTTGGAATGAAGTAACCCCTAAAAACTAAATAGCTAAACCAAAATAGTTAATATACTGCATCAATACATTCTTATCAGTATTTTCTGATAAAGTCTGTATTGTACCTGCTTTATTAGATGATATATTAGCAGGTTGTGGTTTTTCTATTATAATAGGCTTTGGTGTACGTGCTTCTATTATTTTATTTTTAAGCATCATATTAGATTGTGCTATTTTCTTAGAATTTTTTCTTGTTATTTCTTCTATACTGCCACTATAGCTTGTATCGTTATTCATTAATGATTTAAGAGATTTAGTAATAGAAGAATAATCAATTCCTTCATCTTTACTAGCATTATTAGAAGAAGGACTAGAAGCTTTAGAAGAAAACATATTCCTTATATTAGAAATACCTCTCTTTATAGCACCTTTAATACCTTTACCCCCTACTTGAGCATGAATATGGTTATAATGGCCTTTGACCTTCCATAGAACACTATAGCCAGACGCCCTCATACGTGCAGCTATATCATCCATCTTTCTTCTCATTTCAGGATCATTAGCTTCTACATTACCATTACCAATATTAATGTCTATAGCATTTTGATCATAATGAGCACTATTTTGGCCATGTACTCTAGTAGTACCACCAAATGAATCATGTTCTGATATCCTAAATCCTTCTGACTGTAGACTTCTACCTAATGCTACTATATCCCCAGAAGGCAAACCTTTAATAGCTTTTAATTTATTATTAGGCTTGCTGAATAATTTACTATAATCTGATGATAATCTTGACTTACTAAAGCTAGGTTTATTAAATACTTTAGGATTTATATTAGATGAAGAAGGAATTTTATATTTTTGTATAGGTGACGCCATTAAAGGCTTATATTTTTGTACAGGATTATCAAATGTCTTAGGAATTATGTTATTGTTTTTATAGCTTGAATATTCTTGTACATTTGATCTAGGTGTATTAGATGTATAAGAAGGGGTATTCTTGATATCAGTAAAAGATATGCCTTTACTATTATTAGGCTTATCAGTAATAAACCAGTCAAGAAAACCAGAAAAATGTGCTAGTAAGCCAGCAGTAAATATCCCTAATGTAGTTAAAGTAGCCAATAATGAAGAAGATTCAGACTGCTTTTCTTCTTCTATTTCATTTTCTTTAGCTTGTTCTATTATAGACTTTTTATTATCTTGTTTTTCAAGACTATTTTCATTAGCAGCAATTAGTAGCTTATCATTAAGATTTTTCTTAAATAATAATTGTTTATTAAGTATATCTGATATAGATGAAATAGGTTTAATTATTTCATAGGCAAATTCAGATGCAGTTATTTCATCATTATCATTATCATTATTATAATTATCATTAGCTATATTTCCTATATAGCCATAGCCTTTTGATATAGACTTTCTTGATTTTCTAAGATGAGCAAGATTATTCAAATCATTACCGATCTATTCATAGGTATATCAGACATACCAAAGAAATTAAGGTAGCTATTTAATATTGAATATTCTGGTAAATTGTAATTAGGATTTATAACATCTAGTGTACCACCATTTATTTTCTTTATATTAGATTGTGGTGTATTATCATTAGAAGCTATATCAGGACTAAATAAATCACCAAAATTTAATCTGTCTTCTTCTTTCATTGAGCTATTTTTGATATTATTGATCATATTTCTTTTTGTTATTTCTTCTATAGAACCAACAAAATTAGTATCAGTATTAGGCAATGATTTAAGCGAATCAATTATAGATGTGAAATTATTTGTCTCTGGTTTATTTTCTTCTGTATATTCACCTGCTTCTATATTATCAGAACTATTAGTGGCTTGTTCACCTTTATAGACAGATTGAGCAAATGATAATCTTTTATTATCCATTGCTTCAAATTCACCAGGTCTTTCATATTGCTTACGTACTACCATAGTAGCATCTTCTATGCTAGAAGTATTTTTAAGAGCATTACCTGCCTTTGATTCACTATTTCTTAATTCCCAATCAATAAATTCTAGTTGTTCATCAAAGGTAGATTGTTCAATTGTTTTAGTACCTCTACCTATAGTATTCTTGAAATTCTCTTTTCTGTCAGATGATAGCCATTGAGCAATACCATGTGCACCTATACTATTAGTCTTATTAGGATCTAATGTAGAATTTTCTTGTAATAGATTTCCTACAATACCAGCAGATTGTTCATCTGTCCAGCCTTTTTTCTTAAAAAATTCATATGCTTTGTCTTGTCTTGAGCCATTAGACTTTGCCTCATTTCTTGTACCAAAGCCTAATGAACCTAAGATACCAGAAGAAGGAACAAAGCCTTTCATACTTTCTTTCTGATATTCTGCTAACTTTTTATCATTTCTTGATTTTTGTTCAGGTGTTACTGTTCTTATATCAAATAAACTAGAATACCATTTATTATCTTTTCCATAGCCTTCTAATTCAGGATAAGGTGTTTTCTTTACTGTACTTAATAGAGGAAAATAGTGATTTATAGTAGCTAGGATGCCTCCTACAATAGCACCTCCAAAGGTTCCTACACCAGGTACAATAGAACCAACCAATGACCCTGCTGCTATCCCCTGACCTACTTCTATAAGCCAAGCATATTTGTTTTGAAATTCTGAAATATTTTGGCCTATTTTATCTAATGTTTTGGTTTCTAGTCCACCTATTCCTAATAAAGCTCCTAAGCCAGCTATACCTAATAGACTACCAATAGCAGACGTATTCATAACTTTTTTAGAAGGATTTACTTTATTTTCTTTTTCTTGATTTAATTCTTTTTTAATTTTTTCTAATTCAGTTTCTCTTTTTGATACAGCATCAAGATTAGCTCTATATGTTTCTAATCTGTTTTGGTCTTGTAATTTACTTTGAATAGAATAAAGCAAAGTAATAACAGTATCTAATAGCTTATCTGTATTATTACTTTCTTCTTTTTTAGATAAAGCAGGTGTTTCTATATTACCAGACACAGAAGGGATAGAATATGAATAAGATAGTGATAAATTAGGTATGCTTTTTACAGGGGATTTATATCCTTTATCGTTGTCATTATCATGTCTTCTTGCATCTTTTTCATTATCATTATCAGAGCGTCTATATTCTTTTTCATTATCATTTGTATATGGACTACTATTATCATTATCGTTTTCATGTCTACGCCCATAGTTATCATTACCTGTAAAAGACTTAGCTTTCTTTAATAATGAAAGTCCTTCATTAGCAGATAATATACCTCTTGATATGCCTATGATAGCAGGTAGCATTATACTTGTGCCTTTGTCTTATAATAATCTACTAATAAGCTCATATATATTTCTTTCTCAAAAGGCATTATAGCTTCTATATCATGAATAGAATATTTTTCATTTTTAGTAAGAACAAACATAGACTCATAATAATCAGTAAGGTTAGTATGATTTAGTCCAAGATAAAAAAATCTCTGAGATTACTCAACTCAATCTTTCTTTCTTTTCCATTATTATTAGTATATTCTAGCTTATGATATAATCTTGGTAATGTATCAAAATATTTCTTGATATCTTCCAAAGTCTTCACTGGTAATGAATTAATGAATACATCTTGTTCTTCTTTAGAATAATCTTCAAGTAAATATACTTCATCTTTATCATATATATTTTCTATGCAATTAGAGATAAAAAATAATAGTAAGTCTATGTCACTATCAAACTTATCTATTTTATCAGTAATAGAAGCAAGGGGATATTTCATTATCATAGACAGTTCATCTGTTATTTTAATCTTTGGTTCGTTCTCTTTATTAAATTCTACTTCTATATCATTCAAGTCTACTGAAAATTCTCTTGATATTTCATCTTCATTATCTTTATATGATAATTCTACTATATTATTAACAGACTTTGCTCTTAGTTTAAGGAATAGATATTCCATATCAAATGTAGTAAGCTGGCTTTGATCATAGCTTTCATCTTGGATACAGTTATTGATTACTTGTTTTACAGCAGATATTATCTCTTTTTCATCATCTGATTGTTTTGCTAGTAATAGTATTTTTTCTTCACTAACAAGATAAGGTCTAAACATATACTTCTTTTGTGAAGAAGGCATAGTAAGCTCGAATAATGGTTGTGATATGGTAGGTAATTTCATTGATTAGCTTTCATGTAAATGTAAGTGGTTGTAGTATATCATTTGGTAAGTTAAAAAAGTCTTGACTATCATTACCAAATGGTATATTTTCAAATATATTTATATAGCTTTGGGAGTCATGAATTGTTTCTATTTCAAGATCAGTATAGAAAAACTGTACTGTCATTCTTATCATAGTATTTTTATTATCCCAATTAAGAGGGATTTCTTCTATAACACTAGGATATACGTCATATATTTTATATTTTAATATAGTATTATTATCTGTATCATAGACTAATATATTTAATTCAGGACAAGAGAAGTCATCTTTATAACCCATTTCATAAGGTGATGTACCTCTTTTTTTAGTTATCATATCTGCTCCACCTTTAGAGGAGTGATTTATGATAGACTCAAACCAGTTTTTAAAGAACTTGACAACCTTACCATTTTTGTCTATAATCCATGATAGATTAAGATTTGTAAATTGTATAGAATGTGGTGACTTTTCTACAGGGCCATATCCATACCTTCTTACATCACCACTTAACAAGGCTATAGAAGGTAGGTTAGCGTTATCACATCTTAAGATAAGATTTTGGTTGACATCATTAAGACTATCTTGTAGGTATGAATCAAATTTCTTAAAAGGTGAAAAGAATATAAGATAGCGGTTAGGAGATACTATATTTCCATTACTAAATTCTGATATGAATGAATTAAGACTAAATCTGCTACTTATTGACATTTTAAACCTTTTGTTTTACTATTTATTAAGGATTTTGAATTGAATAAAGAATATGTATGTGTAATGTTTCCATATCCTTCAGGCGAAGGCTTACATATTGGTCATTATTATAATTATGCTGTTATGGATAGCTATTGTAGATGGAAAAGATATAGAGGAACAGAAGTATTTCAGCCTTTCGGATATGATTCGTTCGGCTTACCTGCTGAAAATTATGCTAGAAGCATAGGAGGTGATCCAAAAGAAATTACATACAAGAACATAGAAAATTTTAGAAACCAAATTGTTTCTATGAATACTATGTATGAAGAAAAAATAACTACATCTGATCAAAGTTACCAGAAATGGACACAATGGCTATTTACTAAAATGGTTGAGTGGGGTTTAGCTTATAAGAAATATGGTAAAGTTAATTGGTGTGATCAATGTGGTACAGTATTGGCTAATGAGCAAGCAAAGGATGGTCTTTGTGAAAGACATGGTACATCAATAGAAGTTAAAGAGATGAATCAATGGTACTTTAAAATCACAGATTATAAAGACAGGCTTATTAAAAATCTTGATATTATAGATTACCCAAAAGGTACTATAAAGCAGCAAAAGGATTGGCTCAATAATTTACATGATTGGTGTATATCTCGTCAAAGAAAATGGGGCTGTCCTATACCTATAGAAGGCGAAACAGATACATTAGACACTTTTGTAGATAGCTCATTCTATTATCTTAGATATCTTACTGATAGTATAGATGAAATTATACCTAAGAAAGATTATAAACAAGTAGACCTTTATGTAGGAGGCAATGAACATGCTTGTATGCACCTTATCTATGCTAGATTTATTAATATGGTGTTATACGATAAAGGCTATGTAGGCTGTGAAGAGCCTTTCAAGAAGGTGATACACCAAGGTATGATTACCAGAAATGGTAATAAAATGTCTAAATCTAAAAATAATAGTATTAGTCCAGATAACTATGATAATGATGCTCTTAGACTATATCTTATGTTTATTGGACATTATTTTGATGGAGGTGATTGGAATGATGAAAATATTAATGGCCCTACTAGGTTTATAAAGCGTATGAAGTTATGGCTATCTGATAAAGAAGGAAATAACTCAATAGATTTAGATAACCTTATAGCTAATATTGACAAGTATAATAATAGTTTTAAATTTAATAAAATAGTATCAACTCTGATGGAATTTTATAATAAAAACAAATCTAAGTCCATCAGCATTAGTGATAAGAAAACTATTACCAATATAATAAATTGTTTCTGTCCTTCATTTTAATTTATTAAGGATTTTCGTATGTCTAAAATTAAATTATTTTCAACTATGAAGGATGATTGTTATATCGTATATGTTAAATATTATATAGGAAAATTGAATGATTTTATGCTTGATAGTGAAGACTTAGTATTATATTATAGTCACGAAACTTTAATTCTTGATTTTGATATGAATTATGTAAAAAGACAATTCGCTTTCAGAAATGAAGAAGACATGATTTTATTTAAGATGAAATATGGATTATGAAATGATAAAGTACAGATGGAAAAATTCTGATTCAAAATATATTAGTGATATTTTTTTGGGCGGAGAATATTATCAGGAAATAGATATATCAGGTCTTTTTGAAGTTAGATTACCATATCTAAGACTTTATAGCTGTTATGATAGTATAATAACTGATAACCTTTTAGTTTACTACTATGACTTAGACTATTGCTTATTTAATAAGGAAAATGATTATACCTTATTAAGAATTAAATATGGATTGTAATATGACAGATAATAAAATAATATATAGCTTTCCACCAATGCTATTATTTGATATTAAAGATCAACCTTTTATTAAATGTAGTTTTGTTGATTATTTTGATTCAATGGCAAATTGTTTATATTTCAATAATGAAAATGATAAAATTCTTTGGTTACTAAAATGGAGTAATCAAATAGATGAATATATAAAACTACAAAGCAAAAGACAAATGTTTACCCGCTGGACAACACAATTATATTCTATACATAAAACTAATTTTTATACAACAGGGGTATAGAATATGTCTATTAACTATATCTTTAGCCCTTGTCCATTTTTTAATATTAAACATGAAAAGTTTTCTAATTGCTCTTTAGTTAAAACCAAAGATTTAGTAAATAGAACAATGTATTTTAATAATATAAACGACAAGACTTTATGGCTTCTTAAATGGTCTAAAGAAATAGATGAGTATAATAGAGCAGCAAATAAAGCAGTAGCTATCGTGAATAATATGAGTAAAAAACTTAGTTATGAAATGGATAAAAATATCATAGAAATGTTAACTACAGGTAAAACTTTAATATAATTTACTATAATCATTAGAAATAACAGAAAATTTTACTTCTGCTATAGCATCTTCCACAGAGATATCAAACCATTCTCCTTTTAATCTTTTATGTCCTAAGATAGCATGAATAGCTTTTTCTGCCTTAAACACACAAGAATCGTCTATTTCCTCTTGATAGTATATTCTATATATGTTAGGTGAACCTGTTTGTAATTGTTTAAGCCTTTTAAGAGGATTTTTAGATAATCCTAGCTTAACTGGCTTTTGATTTTTACAGGATATAATATAAAGGTAACTCATAATGATATTTATCAAAGAAATAAGACTATGAAAATAGAAAAAGCTATCACAAATTGTTGGAATGATTTCAGATATATGTATTTGGTAGATCCTAAATATATTGATTATTTTGATAAATTTGGAAATATTATATCTAGCAAATGTTGTACATTTAATAATGATCAATCAATAACTGGTAGTTGGAAAACAGCAGTTCCTATTACTAGGTCAAATATGTATATTATGCAATTTAGTGAAGCTGTAAAACTTAAAGATATTATTGCTCTTGAGGATGATTTACTTAAATATATATGTAGTCGTGCTATGTTATACTTTAATACCGAAGAAGATTATGTACTATGGAAACTAAAATATGGACTTTAATATGACAATATTTAGAACGAGGTATAATTATGTAAACCACGATGATTTTTGTTTTACTGGTAAACTTTATGATGACCCTTTGGTTAAAACAGCAGTATTAGGACTTCAATATTATAATACTGGATATACTTTATATAATATCTATTTCAGTACAGAAGAGGATATGGTATTATATAAAATGAAGTATAACATATGAAAGAAATAAGCATTACTATTAAATATAAAGACTTTAAAAATTTATACATACAAACATTATGTGATGAGTTGGTTTATAGTTTTAGAATATTCAAAGACGATACTACTTTTTATTTTAATTCCTTAGATGACCAAGCACTATTTAAACTAAAGTATAATCTATGAAAACACAATATGTAGGCTTCTATGTAAATGGAAAAAAGTCTAAAGAAATTCTAAAATATCCTAAATGTTTTAAGACATTTAAATATCCTGATAGTAACTTGTGGTATATTGATGACATATATGCTTATCCTTATTATGAAAATCATTTAAACACTTTTTTTATAAACTTAGAAGAATTATATTCATTTACTTATAAAAAATCTGATAAAATAGCCAGCTTTCTTTCCATAAATTTAGCTGTCCTAGAAGATTTATTTGAATGGTATTATAGGAAAAATTATTTTTATACTTTTTATTTCAAATCAGAGTTTGATATGACGATATTTAGACTAAAGTATAATTTATGAGTAAGCCCAAAATGATTCTGATTGAATGGCTTCCTACTAATACAACAGAAGGCTATGATGAAATAATAGAAGACAGACTAATTTATGATTATATAGCAATTAAAGATGATACAATAGAAGTATTTTTATTTCAAACAGAAAATGACTACATACTATGGAAATTAAAGTACAGTCAATATGAGAATGATGTATTTAGAATATTAAAAAGCTAATAAATAGTCAGTACAATTATAGTAGGTAGTACTGACTTGAGTCTTATATCCAAATTCAGTAAAAAAATAGCACAAGGCCCATTAAAAAGGTTAGCTGATAGGGCTGCTCAAACATTAGAAGATAAGCTAGAAAATACAGTAGATGACTTCTTTGTTAAAGCATTATCTAAAACTGGTCTATCATCATCTATTGCCAATCAAATATCATCAAGATTTGGTGATTCATTAAAACAAGAATTAGCAGACAAATATTTTAGAACATCTACATCTGCTCAAGAAAGAGTAACAAGACAAGAAATATGTGATGGTATCTTACCTAAAAGTATAGAAACTAGCTCTGATGCAGTAAATAGAATAACAAATAATATTACTGTAGAAGGTACTTCTAATGTATTTCAATATCCTAGTCAAATAGGTAAATACTATATTACACTTAAATTTAGTGAATATACTAGAACTACACCACAATCACAATCACAGTTAAAATTTAAAAATGCTATAGTATTGCCTATACCAGCTAATCTTAGAGAAAGCTTTAATATGCAGCTTAATGAAGCTGCTACAGACGTGATAGGAGGTTTAGCCGATGTAATCCAGAATGTATCATCAGGTGGCGATAGTAATGCTATTAAAGATAATTCTGCTGCATTAGCTTATTCTATGTTAGCTTCTAAAGGTGCTTTATCTGCTGCTAGTATAGTAGGGAAGGTTCCTGTCGTAGGAGGGGCTGTAGGAAGTCTTATATCTGCTGCTGCACCTGTAGCAGGTTCATATTTAGGCTCTATACCTAATCCACATATGGCTGTTTTCTTTAATGGTGTATCCATGAGAAAGCATAATTTTACATGGACATTTAATCCTAGAAATGCTGAAGAATCAAGAGATATACAAAATATAATTAATACACTAAAACAGAATTCATTACCAGCATTTTCTCCATTAGGTACAGCCGTACTACAATATCCTTTTCTATGTCAAATTACATTAGAACCTTGGAATAAAAATGGTGAAGAATTAATTAAATATAAGCCAGCACTATTACAAGAACCTATAATAAACTATAGTCCTAATGGTATTCCATCATTTTTTGAAGGTACTAACCAACCAACATTTATTGAGCTTACTTTATCATTCATAGAAACAGAATATTTCACAGCAAATGATTTTGGTAGATCAGGCAGAACAACAGAAGAAGGTGATAAGCTTAGTTCAGTAGAAATACCAAAAGAAATACAAGAGTCTATTACAGACTTTACTCAATCTATTGTAGATGTAACAGGAATAGCAAACTAATGGGAAAATATTTTGATAAATTCCCTCTTATTGATTATAACGGTACACCTGCTAAAAATATAATGTCAAGAGTAGTTTTTTCTGATAAAACTAAAAAAGATATATTAGCTAATTTCGATTATACTATAGATGGTTCATTAGTAAGACCAGATAATTTATCTAATGCTTATTATAATTCACCTTATTATGATTGGGTAATATATCTTTCTAATAATATAATAGATCCATACCACGACTATTATAAAAATGAAGAACAGATGCAAGCATATATTATTGACAAATATGGTTCAATAGAAAATGCTAAAAGAAAAATACTATTCTATAGAAATAATTGGGCGCCAGATGATAGTAGACTAAACCCCAATATATTTGATAATCTATCCCCTCAATTACAGAAATATTATAATCCTATAATAAGTAATAGTAATCAAGTAATAGGGTATAATAGAAAACAAGAGGACTGGATTCAATCTACTAATCAAATTGTATGGCTTAGTCTTAATAGTCCCTCTATGCAAGAAGTAGGCGATATATTCATACAAGGTGCTAGTCAAGGCCAAATTATTGATATACAAGAGACAGGCATAATATTACAGCATATAAAAGGTAATTTTATTGTTGATAGTATAGTAAAGTCTATTGATTATATTAAGAAAAATATAGCCGATGAAGAAGTATCATTTTGGGCTGCTGTTTCTGCTTATGATGAAGAAACAGAAAAAAATGAATTAAAAAGAAATATTACACTTATTAAAGCTGCTTATCTCCAAGACATTGAAAAAAGCTTTAATGAAGAAATTAAAAAATAAATAGTAGGAATAGAATAGGTAATAGATATGGCATCAAATAAGTATAAAAAAATAAGATCAGCTTCACCAGATAGTCTAGGTACTACATTAACACAATATACTATGGCTGATGCTGATTTGCCAGTAGATGTAAAATGTGTATTTTTTACTGTTGATTGCGATGTAGTAGTAAAAAATATTGATTCAGCTACTATGTACACTATACCATATGTAAAAGGTCTTACATTACCTTTTATACCGGGCCGTATAATATCCGCTACAAATAGTGCTTTATGTTATTTGGTAGCCTAATAGGTATAATTTAATTCAGCCAAAGCATATTCTATCATTTCCATAGCGGTATTTCTATTTTTATGCTGGCTTCTGTGAGATTGACATACTGCTATAGTTTGAGTAGGCAAATGCTCTATCCTTACTCCCGTGGGCGATAAAGCGGCTCTCATTTCTTTAGGCCCAACAGAATAAACTGTAATAGATAAATCTTCATGGGGTATATTCATCTTTATAGTCCTTTAATTTATGTATTTTAAAATCTATTCCTATACATTGACCTTTTTGATTATAAAGCCATAGTCTTCTACCATAAATCATATTGTATCTTTTAGTTCCAAAGTTATCTAATCTAACATATAGATATGTTGACTTTAACATAGTAAAGTCTTTACCATGACTATTACTATCTAAGTATATTTTATCAAATACTATCCTGTAAGGAAACCATAATTTCATACAATAGGTTTCTGGGTAAGAGGATCAGTTCTTTGTTTAATCCAATAGGAATGATAAAATTCTACTTTTCTAGCTAAATCAAACTCTTTATTAAAATATTTACTATCAAGCATTTCTAAGATGATACCAGACATATCATCTGCATGACCTAGACCAAACCTGTTTTTAAAATGCTTTGTAAGTCTACTATTTCCCCATAAACCCCAAGTATTTCTAATTTTTGTACCTAATGAATGATGTAAGGAAGAAAAAGTTAGCTTTTCTTTTTCTATTGCTTTGATATCTACCTCATCAATAGAATTAAAAAGAGTATCTACAGCTTCTTCTAAAGTTTTAGGAATTATTTCAGAAATTTTCATTAATAGTAATCCTTTTGTGATTAACCCAACCTTCAGGAATTTCTTTTTCTTGGCTATTATGAATAAACCCTGATTTAGATTCATAAAAATTTTCTCTAGTGTCATAGATACCCGAATACTTGCATCTAATATTATAGTCATAATTAGCTTTAAGAAATTTATCTACAGTATGTATAGCATCTAGCTTAACAGTATCATGTGTATCATGATATCCAGATTCCCTATGCCATAGATGATTATAGTCACAACCTACTTTACTACCATCCCACATTTTCATAGTTTTTGTACAAAAATAAGGCTCAGAGGATGACCATGTTATTTCTGTGTCAAACATATCATGTTCAAAACCCACACCTTGACTTTGATAGCCATGATCGCCTCTAGTACAAGCAAAGTCATTCCATCTATGAGGATACATTTGTTCAGGAATGAGAATATAATAGCACCATATACCAGGATGATTAGTAAAGTCATCATATGGATTATCTTTATCTTTCCTATAGCCATGGTGAGTTAGCTGATATGATACGCCTTTATGCTCGTACTTCCATGTAGTAGCACCTTCTAGTAGTTCCTCATATGTTGGTGTCATTATTTTTCCTTATGTTAATGGGTAGTATAAGTCGGTTTTAATTTTAGGGCCATAGTAGCCAGTCTTTTATTCCTTGTTTTATTACGCCCTAATTCACGTTTTAGTTTTCTTTTACTAAACTTAAAATTATAAATATCTCTAAAATGTCCATACCAAAAACTATAACCAAAATTATTAGGCTCAAGAGTTTTTACAACCCAATTAGGATCATCCATTTTTAAATAAGTCATACTGATTCCTTTTCTGTTAATAAATAAGCTATAGCAGCTAAGGATAATAATGTCAATATCAACAAATGCAGAAGGCAAATATAAACTACTTGCTCTTTCTATATCTACACCAAATAAGCCTATAGACCTTTCTCTATATGCTGTCAAGTGTGATATATACGAATCTATATTATCACCTAGTGCTATCATAGAAATAACAATATCAGATTCAACAGGGCTTCTTACTGCATTTAATTTTGTAGAAGAATGTCTTTGTATATCATATACCACAAATAATGAATCAACACCAGTACATTATGAATTTAAAATATTAGAAGTAAATCCTGTACGTACATTACCATCTGATAAAGGTGTAGTATTTGTTATGACTGGTATATCAGAAGAAATACTAAAAGCAAAGACATTAAAAAATATTCCTTTAATCAGAAAGAAAATAGAATCTGAAAAAATAGTAAAAGCAATGCTAGAGCTAACAGAAACTAAAAAAGAATTATATTTTGAAAAGACAAAAGGTTTACATACTTTTTCTATCACTAATACCACGCCATTTGATGCAATAGATCAAGTAAGAAAAGGCGCTATATCAGAGAAATATAAAGGTTCTGCATTTGTATTTTTTGAAAATAAAAATGGCTACCATTTTAAATCAATAGAAAAGCTAGTAGAAGAAGGCTTACCTAACATAGGCGATAAATTCTTTATCCATAGTACATTAGCAGGTTCAAATGTACAAGGCTCTAAATGGCGTAATATCATAGCATTCAAAGTAATACAGAATGGTAATCAAAATGTTGGCTTAGCTGTAGGAGGCTATAATAATAGCATTAGACGTTATAATATAGAAACAGGCGAATTAGAATTTTATGAAAAAAATGCTAATCAGGTTGATTTTCTTACTATGAATGAAGGTAGCAAGTCATCATCTAATGAACAGCAGGATAAGCGTAATAAAGATGAAGGAAAAATAATTCTTAGTCTATATAATGGTGATCAAGAAAATAATGAATATGCAGAAAAACAGAATTTATTACCATATTATATGACTAATTTTCTATCTGTCATAGTCCATATGACGGTCTATGGTGACAGTAGCTTGACTGTAGGGGATATGATAGCCTGTAAGATACCAGAGCATACAGGGCTTACGCTAGGCGATGATAGAGCTTATACAGATAATGATCCTATTACATCAGGTAATTATCTTGTCTGTAAAGCTCATCATGTTTTGACTTTTGGTGAATTTCCACAATATTATCAAGGGTTAGAAATAATAAAAGATGGAATAGGCGGAAATTCACCAAAGACTAGAATAGTTTAATTACCATGAAGCTCTATAAATAAAGTCCCATTAATCATTTAATGGTATTTTCTTTTCTTGGGTTTAATAATAAAAATTCTTCTGTTAAGTTATCTTGTTCATCTCTTGCATTATAGGCAAGCCAATCATTTGCTTGTTCTATTATGTAGGATTCATAGTAAGGGTCTTTCTTTTCTATGTCAAGCATTAATTTATTTGAAATAGGTTTTCCTTTTGATCCATCTTTCTTTTGCCAATAGTCATAATAATTTATCTAATAAAGATAAATTATTATTTCTCGGATAATGGGTACTATTTATCCCTTTCATATGTATATTAATAGAAGCATTATAATCTGCATCCATTTCCATGCCACATGATATACACTCAAATACCTCGCCTTTGCGATTATCTTTATGTATATATCCACACCCACTACACGTCTGAGACGTATAAGCCGGATGTATTCTATGAATTAGAACGTCTAATTCCTCTGCCCTCAAGCAAATTCTGTTTTGTATATAACTATATGACCAATGGTGATTTATATTGCCCCATTTATTAGCATATTTCATACCTGTTATATTTTCTAATATAATTCTTGATATATTCCAATTAATATTATGTTTGATGAGATAGTCTATAGTTTGCTTTAATTTATGGACACATTTAGCTTTATTTTTAGATCCATGTTTCTTTGTTTTAAGACTATTTAAGATATCTTTAGTAAGACTTTCAGTCTCATTATCAGACGTATAAAAACTCTTATTACGACCAATATCAATCCCAATAGATTTATCATAACCATTATGGCCTACTATATCCTTCTTGAATAACAATATAATATTACCATTATTACATAATTTAATAGTATCATGTTTAAGGCTGTAGCCTCTGCTAAATAAATCTTTATGGTGTTTATTTAACTTTATTGGTATATAAAAGCGTTTAACACCCTTCCATTGTAGGTTTAACCAGTAATCGAATGTACTATCCTTTGATGGCTCTATTGATATAAATCTAGAATCAAGCTGTATATTACCTTTCCATACTAAATTAAGTTGTTTATTATTGTATTTGTTTAATAAATCTTGTTGATATTTTTGATTAGTACCAGTTTTAATACGTTTTAGTTTATTTTTAATTGATCTAGCATTGGCTGATGCTTCTTTGCCTATTAATTGTCTCACCCATGATGATTGTTGTGGAATTGATTCGGTTATATCTTTAGGCAATAGGGCTGGTATTTTATCTAATGTTAGTAGATGATTAGAAAGTATTGTTATTTGATTGCTAATATCATTTGATACCAGTGACATGAGCGTGTTTATTTTGGTTTTATTAGCGAATGTTAGTTTTAATTTAGATGATCTGATTGATTGATTCATTATTGACTTGACATTGCTTTATAAAGGGTTTATATAATCTGTATTACTATTTATTAAATCAAATAAATAAAATATTTACTTGTAAAATGGATAAAAATATCAGAACAAAAACCATAATAATCTTTCTATTAAATATTTTGTGGTTCACGATAGACTAGACGTAAATCTAACCACTCTCGCTATGAAAGGAACAAAATAAGCGAGCAATTTATAAACTATTTAGACCTATCGAAATAAGCCCAAACAATATCATCTTCTGAATCAACCGATTTAAGCTCAATTACATAACCATTAAATTCAAAGCTTATGATAGTCTTGCCAAAGACATAACAATCATTACTATTCAATACAGACATAATATCTTTAGCAAGCTTATGAATTGTGCCTGATTCTGTTAAGAAATGTGCTGTCCTAATATACATTATGTAATATCCACTTCTAAGGTATGAGTTTCAATATCTAAAATACCATTAGGATCTCTTTTCTTCAAATATTCCTCAAGTTTTTCTTTAGTTGAGAAATACAGCTTTGTCATTAAATGATATACCAAACAAACAAGTCATAAAATGCTTTATAGTCGAATATGTTTCATGTAGTTTATAATTATCGAAATAATTATTATCATAGATGTCATACCTGTTACTAACCCGAATCAAGGTCTCTTTCAAACTGTCTACAGTATAGTCCATATTATGTTCCTTTATATTGTTTCAATAAAAATACTTTAGAAGATTCGAGATATTATGTCAACTACCAAATTTCTTAAAAAGTCTTTCAAATTCTTTACGGTCTTTTTCTTCTTTAGTTTTCATTGTTTTTAATAAATTAGCTGCTTTTCTTTCAGCATCTTTTATTTTCCGTATTTCTTCTTTTTTAGCTAATTTAACTCCTTTATCATCATGTCGCTTTTTAATTTTATCCAAAAAATCATAATCAAATTTATGGGCTAAACAAAATTGGCCTTCTTCCAATACTATTAGTTGGAGATTATGAAAATTTTTTACATAATCATAATATACAGTAAGGTATTTTTCTTCAATATCAATATAATCTATGTTAATAGTTAAATATGAATGTGCTTCAAATTTGTCATGACCATAAATATCAACCGTACTAATCAATGCAATTCTCATAACCTAATATTCCTCATAATAATCATAATAATCTATTGAATCTTTAACATCATTAATTTTACGATAAAGTAATTCAAATAAAGGTATATAAGCTTCATTTAGTTTTACTTTACTCTTAGTATATTTTCCTTTATGTTCTTTCAAAACTTGAACAATATTTAACTTTTTCAATGTTAATGATTCTGATTTGTATATAGTAAAAGCCTTATCATAATTAGACATACCTATGTGATATGTGCCACATAAATCAATTAGTGCTGATATATCTTCAATACTATACATTACTAAACCTCCATATGATTATTTAAAAGAATTTTCAACTCTTCATAATTTCCATCTAATGTACTAATAGAAGAATCTGTTTTAATTGTCAAGTCTCTTTGTGTCATTTTCCATACATATCTAAGCTTTTTCAAAGCAATATCTCTTAGTGGATGACTTTTATTAAAATATTTTAAGAAATATTCTTTTACATTGATACAATTACAAAAGACATCATCGCTAGGGGTATCATGATTACAGCCCATCCTAGCCCTGTTATAAGCATATATAATCCAAGGTACGCCTTTCCACTGTGCCCTTGATATAGCCCCTCTACGGCTTCCAGAGTCGTATAATACTATACCATGATAAGCAGCATCAATAAGAAATTGATAATCAACCTCTACAATAACATGCCATAGATTATTCAATTCAATATGACTTGATTGAATTCTGACTAGCTTTGCATCACTAGGACAGCTTTCTAAGCCACTTGTAAGATTAGCATAGTTGATCATAAGCATTATCCTTTAAAATTTTCATAATTATCAATTAAAGAATTAATAATTTTAGGTTTTTCTTCACCGTGTTCAAATAATGTGATATAGGGTTTATCTTTTAAAAACCTTCTTTGTTTAAGTGTAGTTCTTCTATGTATATACGCACTAAGCTTTGGTTGTGATGAAGGTTGACCAGTAATCCTAAGCCAGCCAGCATTTTCTACTTCTTCAGGATCAAGCCCCATAATTCTCAAAAGCTGATCATGTTGACTCCATCCAGTAGCATATATTTTGCCAGTACGAGTTACCCAAGCATTAAATCTAAATAAGTCCGTTACATTATAATCAATAAGGTCATTCCATACATCAGGATATGTTTCATAATTACCATATTCAATGATAGCAAGAGCAGCAGCATTATCTTTAAACCATTTTATAATAGCTTGCTTTGTTCTAGGACAACTAGAATTTCTATCAGTAAGAGCTACTTCTTTAAGATCAATCATACTACAGTCAAATTATTCAAAAGACAAACTGTTTCAATATCAGAAATTTTAGCATCTTTCCATTTACAGCTTGTCCATTCATCAATATATCCTGAACCGTATATATCTCCACAATGATTTTCATAAACCAAAACCTGTAAGACAAGCTTTCCAAATATATTCCTTCTTAGTCTGAATTTATCAGGTGTTGTATTTGCCATATCAAATAGTCCTTTATTAAAATGATTTCATAGCTAGACATGAATCTTGTACACAAACAGCTCTTTGATTATCATACTCCGCCAAAGGTTGATCCAACAAAACTATATAAATTTTAAATAGTTCGTCATAAGAAATAACCACAATAGTACCTATCATACCGTCTAGTCTAGGAGATAGATTTTTAATTACTACCCTAGTTTCCATTTCATAAGGGACTTGCATATTTAATTCCTTTATCATAATTTAGGTAGAGGTGGAGCTTTTTTGATCAAAGTAAGATTATTTCCACTATACCAAGCCACTTGACCGTGTTTTCTAAAATTAAGAATGTAATCATTTTTAGAATTATTTCCATAGTCACCATATCTATCAAAATAATTATCAATAATCTGTGCTTTTTCGCCATGACCTATTTGGTAAATAATATGACCTAAAAATACCCCAAGAATTGTATTTTTCTTAACTCTAACAACATCCCCTTTATGAAAATTAATATCGTTTATTCCTTTCTACTATAGTAAATTTCTGATATCTGTTATAATAGAAGATCCATAAAAGCCTTCCCAATCATAGCCTTGTCCACCATCATTTCCTAAAGGTTCATGGTCTATAGTACAATCGCCAATTAGAAGCGATCCTTCATAGCTTTCGCTTTCTTCATCGTCATCATCTTCGTAGGTAACACCTCTAAGAATAAAAAGCATCCCTACCTCTAAATTTTCATTTGCTAGGAAATTTCCAAAGCTCTTACCAATATAATGATTCATAGTATATTCCTTTGTACTGAATTATGATTTTTAGTAGCTTACATAATATTAAATGTCAACAGGCATTTGACCAAATAGTGTAACAAAGCTAGCAATTTTCTTATTACCTACTTTTACTTCTTTAATCTTTTCAGGCTTATCAAGACTATCAAGAATTTTGATAATTTGCGAATTATTGCCTGTAAGCCTTTGCGCTTCGCCAAGATGATACATAACCTGATCATTAGCATCCATATACTGATCTACCAATGACTTAGCCTTACTTGGTTGATGAACATAAGCTGGCTTACTATAAGTCCACAAAGGCTTAGAAGTATTAACCAAAACCTTTTTAAGCAAACTATTATTTGAAAATAAACTAAAAATTATACTATTCCTTTATACTAGATTATATACTTCTGAAATGTTAATAATACCATAGACAGCCATCACCATAAAAATAATCTTAATCAAACTATTCTTTTTATCTTTCATAGTCCACACGATAGCGAAAAAGAGAAAATAATTTCTGATATAATAAGATAAGTATTCATTGTTATTCCTTTATTTAATTAGATCAAGGTATTTAATAGCAGGTACACCCATCTCAATCAATATATCTTCAGCTAGCTTAGCTGACAATAACAAATATTCATCACCAGTACCAGCATATTCAGCAGCATTAGCAGCATAAGCAGCAGCATTAGCAGCATAAGCAGCATTAGTAGCATAATAAGCAGCATTAGTAGCATAATAAGCAGCATAAACAGCATTAGCAGCAGCAAAATAAGCAGATCTAGCAGCATCAGCAGCAGCATCCTTTGCTTCTTGCAACGTAGTTGCTTTTGCACAATTTTCTGCTAATTCTGTATAGCCTTTACTAGCCAAATATTTAGCTAGTAATATAGTAATAGTCTTAAAAGCTAGTTGTTCCACAAAATATTGTGTATTAAAACCAGTGCTAGTACCTAGCTGTAATACGGCGAGTCTACGCATACCACTTGCTCTTGCAGTATTACTAGACCAAATGCTATCATTCAGGGTAATTTTATATTGGCGTAGTGCTGCATCAACACAATTTGGTTGATCACCGTGCTCCATGCCGAGGGCATAGCATACGGCTGCTTCCACACACATTTGTCCTGGTACTGGCTTACCTACGCCCTTAACCAGACCTTGATCTACTGTGTGTAATAGCTTAGTAACTAATTCTTGTGTGATATTAATTTGTGTCATTTGTTTGTCCTTTCATAATGGTGCATAGAGTTGGATTTGAACCAACGTAGAGGTTTCCCTCGCCAAATTTACAGTTTGGTGGTTTTAACCGCTCACCCACCTATGCAATAAAACTACCTTAGATGATTCTTATAATTATGTCAATCAAAAAAACTAAATAGGCCTAATCGAAAAGGGCTTAATCTCTGATGTAGCCCAATATGTCTTCTTACCATAAATACTAGGTAAACGAGAGCTATGGATTTTTCCACTATTAGCAATTTGTACTAGAATAGGCCTGAGATTATAAATTTTAATTTTAGTAGCATTAGAGATTTGTTGTGTGTTTACATAACGCTTTTCTGATTTCAAATAGTTTCTAACTTTTTCAGAATAATTCCCTCCTGAGTTATTTTTAACATAGACATTAATATTATTCCCATTAAGAGAAATAAAGTTATTGTCCCCAATATACATATCAATATTGTTATTTTTTACAATAAATATTTTTCCATCAAAACACAGCTTTTCGATAATATTAACCAATTCTTCTCTATTAAAAGAGACCCTTGTATTGATATCTTCAAAAGATAAAATATTATTACTATTTAGAAAAATGTCATACACAATTTTCTCATTTTCTGTATTATTTACATTCTCCTCAGAATGCTGACATTTCTTTACAAATTCTTTTTTTGTTTTATCTGATAGCATCCACAGAATATGTCCTGCTCTATTTTCGATAGGCATAGTGCGTCCTTGTCTAATCAAAATACCCCTATCAGCCATTCTAGGCAAAGCAGAAGTAATGTAGCTTTCAGGAAAATTATATTTCTCTACTAGTTCTTTTGCAGTAATTGGTAATTCGTTTTTAATAATGGCATTAATCACATCCATTTGTTGATTAGTATAGTTCATTTTTATATTCCTTATTTAATAGGTTCATTAGTAAATTTTGTATATTCGATTCGTTATGCGTTGTCAATCTTTAATTTCTTCACCAAGCAACCGAATCGATTCAATATTATCAAGCTGAAATGTCCTAATAACCACTTGGTTATCTTCTTCAAGACCTTGACTTTTAGAAATAATTTTAGTTTCTGGTAAGCCTTCAATAGCATCAGCTTCAATAGGTTCACCATCAAGCATATAAACACTTTTACCAGGCTTATTAAAAATTACTTGAATATATGTTTTATCATTATGCTCAATCATAGGCGTATCAGGAATACGTTGTCCCCAAGGCAATGCACCTAGTTTGAATGAATCAGGGTCTTTACCTTCCTTTTCAAGACGACGCCTTACCATATTTTCATAACCATTACTATTTGTATTAGAAAACAGCATAACTTGGTTGTTAGCAGTATGCTTAGTAACCTTGCCTTGCATAGGATTAGCTTTGCCTCCTGATAGCTTTACAGGCGTAATAGTGTCCATACTACAAAAGCTAGTACCCGATACCTTTGTTAGAATTTCTTTAATTTGATCAATTTTCATATTATTTTCCTTCAAATTGTTTTTTAAGTTTTAAATAATTTTTACGATCATTTTCTATTTTAAGATTATTATACTTTTCTTCTTGTGCAAGCCTTGTATTATATTCTTCATCATTTTCTTCACGATAATAATAAGCAAATGTTATATCATCCTCATAACCCCTTTGGCCAATAAAGACTTCATTATAAGGGATACCTCTTTCATTAGCAGCAATAATAAGGCTTTCAAGCGTCTCATCACAGATATAATCCACAAGGTTCACTTTGATATTTTTCATTTTAGTCATATTCATATCCTCAATTTGTTTCAATGGAATCACTATACATGCCAAAATTTAAAGAGTCAAGCTTTTCAATAAAAAACTCTCTTGAAATAGTGAACAAATTCATACCTTTAATAAGTTTATCATTGATAGCACTATTAACAAAATTAGCTTGGGTTTTAGAAGCATAATCATCTCTGCTATGAAAATTGATTATCTTACAATTATCTAAAAAACCAGTTTCATTATAATAATTATCATATATAGCTTCTTGAATACAAACAAGCCCGTTTATACGTTCATTAGCTAGATAATAGTCAAATGAGATAGCGACAGGCTGATTAGTCTCGAATAGCTTACACAATTCAAAATAGTCTTTAACCCAAAGCCAGCCTTCAGGTGCTTGAAATTCATCATCAAGCCATATAGGAGTAGTGTCTTTCATAGTCTTATCCTTTCAATTTATATCATAGGCATACCATAAAGACATAATTATGTCAACCCTAATTATCAAATAAATAATCAAAAGGGTTTAATTATGACAAATGAAGGTTTTATATGGTTTTTAGGTATTGTAGAGGATATCAATGATCCTAAACAATTAGGAAGAGTCAAAGTAAGATTAATCAACGAATATTCAAACCGTGTAGACAGCGATGACATACCTTGGGCTATCCCTATGACTCCTGTTACTAATCCATCCCTGTTAGGCTTAGGAAGTGCACCTGTTGGGCTTCAAAAAGGTTCAAGGGTAGTAGGGTTTTTTCTTGACGGTATGACTAAAACCAAACCTATGATTATGGGAAGCTATCCAATCATTATGAACGGAAACGAATCCGACCATAGTGTTAATAATATAGCAAGAGGAAAAGGTGCAGTACAAAAAGAATATCTTGATTATGAACCAAAGACAGAGTATGCTGCTGAATATCCATTTAATAATACATTGACAACTAAATCAGGTCATGTCATTGAGATAGACGATACGCCTAAAGCAGAAAGGCTTCATGTATATCATAAGTCTGGTAGCTATATTGAATTTTTTCCAGATGGTTCTGTTATAGCCAAATCTATGAAAAGTTCAACTGATATATCAATAGACGATAAAAACATAATATCAGATAGCGGTGATATATCATTAGGTGCTAATGAAGGCGACATAATATTACAAGCAGATAAAGAAATAATTATTGCTTCTGATAAACAAAATATTGGTATTATAGCAGAAAAGAATATTGATATAGGATCAAAAGATAGTATTAATTTAGAAGGTCAAACTGGTATTAGTATGTCATCAGACGGTAATATTACTATCAAAGCATCTAAGATAGAATTGATTGGTAATACTACCGTCAATGGCAAACCTATTTAAGGTTTAATTATCACATTACTAGCCTTATGTTACTTATGTTTTCCCACCAACATTTGACTTGTTAAAGCAGGCTAGTCCTCGAAGCTGCTGTGACTGCCAGCTTTTGGAGTGGTGGATGAATACTTTAACGCTCTAAGCTACCATCATACTCAGGATATTTAACTTCAATAATATTACGATAGCCTTTACCGTTTTTATAGAAGGCTTTCCAAATATCGGGAAATTCTTCTCCTACTCCTTCTAGTTCAAATAGTTCATTGGGATGCAATAGGGAAAATGCTTTCATATCCTTATCGTAATCATACCACTTACAAGAATCATCAAAAGG
>ERZ1292630.1387-Hain-H41-02um-R3-1387-length-23878-cov-7_pt1 | contig 23878 bp, 31 predicted proteins | sample MGYA00564408_ERZ1292630 | MGnify/ENA primary metagenome ERZ1292630 (study PRJEB36523, sample SAMEA6512641) | groundwater metagenome | collected 2019-01-08 | study: AquaDiva: Metagenomics assemblies of 32 groundwater samples
CCATAATTGGCCGCATCGCTGCGCTTTCTATGCGCCATGGACTTCTAAATTCCATACCATATTGCACGGACCAAGGTTTGATGGTCGATGGTTCTTTGTGAAAAATACCACCGCCTCCGCCGTAGACTCTTATCCCATAGGGAAGCTCATAGGAAAGCTTGAGATCGATGCCTTCGTAGCTCAGGTTGACGCGCTCTAGGTTCGTCAGTTTTCTCAGTAAAAATTCATCGCCAAGATGAGAGCTTTGATGGTAAATACGAGCAAACGCCGATGCGTTTTTCGCGCGCATACTGGAATAGGCCGATGCAATAAAATCCGTGTTAATGAGATCGGATGAAGAAGCACCCAGATTGAAGTCACTAAAGACGGCGGCCTGAATACCTGTTTCCCATTGCACAATTGATCGCCCGATATTGGCGCGATAAAACGGTATCGTCTCACCAAAGCTAACCGCGCCATTGTTATTCCCATCAATCTCGTTGCCTACATAATTGCGATAAGCAGCTGAGAAATGAGCCCACCGTGGATCGGCGAGTAACGGCTTAAACAAATGACCCTCGGGTAGCAAGCCCGTGGCTAGCATTGTTGAGCCTATTGTAGGCGTGCTTTTCTTAGGGATGATTTCTTTATCCGGCACAGAAGCAGTCGCGACAGATCGCTGAACGGCATGTTCTCCCACTTCCACTCTGGCGACGCCTGGAATCTCGGAAAGTATCTGCACAACTTTGGCGCGATCTCCTGCAGGTACTTTATCGGCCGGGATCGTAATAGTACCGTTCCGTACAATTAGTGCAGGAACATCGATTTGGAACTGATGTTTGAGAATTCCTGCAGCGTAACCAGCGATATAAGAATCATCAGGCATCGTAGCATTCACAGCGGATGCCCCAAATAGCATGAATGCGATGATTGGCAGAAAGTGCATAGTATTCCTTATTTTTTAATAACTTAACTTGAATAACGTTTCATCACGAGGGTATTCTTTTTGTCATCCATCTATTCCCCAACTGACTATTTCTTATAGGAACAGGAATTATTCATTTGCGATCATCCGGTCTAGCAGACCGTTGTCAGGAAGCGGAGAAATAAACATTTACCCAATCAAATTATTGCAGGGATCATATAGTGAGTATGTGCGGCAGCGCACGGATGCTTGTGGATATTGAGAATAGCATTGAAAATATAAGAATTTCCTTATATCTAGATGTTTAATAAAGAGGTACCCAATGAAAACAATACGAAGATTTTCAATCACTACGTTAGTGATCGCTGCGATACTCAGCTTAAATGGTTGTGCCGGAATGTCGGCGCGGGATAGAAACACTGCGATCGGCGCTGGCGTTGGTGCTGTTGGCGGCGCCGCCCTTACCGGTGGGAGCGCGCTTGGAACGGTCGGGGGCGCAGCGGTTGGTGGCGTCGTCGGTCACGAAGTCGGCAAAGGTAAAAAGTAGCGGCAATAGCTAAACGAATCTCCACCTGAAGATTAAATTCCGCTTATCTTTCAATAGTGTGCCTTTGCAGTGGAAACGGGCGGCGGGCGAGAGCTAGCTTAATTAAGCCTATGGGTCACTCTACCCTTCCTTCGAGAAAAGATTGCATGGCGTATCGAGTTTTAATTATCACGAGCGATGCCACCGACGCCAAGTCGCTGGAGAATGTGCTCAGCCAATCAGAAGATGGCGCATTCGACATTGAATGGGTCACGTGTCTCGCCGATGGACTTGAGCGGCTGCCTGCAGGTGATATCGACGCCATTCTGGTGGATTTGTTTCTGTCCGACAGTCAAGGCATTGCTACATTTGACCAGTTGTTTGCGGTTGTGCCTCAAACACCGATCATAGCGCTCCATGCAACAGATAATCATATGCTTGCGAAGGAAACAATGCAGCACGGCGCACAAGGTCATCTGCCGAAAGATTACTTTAGCAACAGTCTGGTGCCGCACTCGCTTCGTAATATCATCCAGCGCAAGGCCGTCGAGGAATCGCTCTTCATAGAAAGAACCCGCGCTGAAATCACGCTCAACTCCATCAGCGATGCAGTCATCAGCACGGATATGGCGGGCAATATCGATTATTTGAATACTGCAGCGGAGAATATGACCGGATGGTTGAAAGAAGAGGCGCGCGGATATCCAATTCGCAAGGTGATGCGAATTATCAATAGCGAGACTTACAACCCGGTATCCAATCCGGTCGAGTTGGTGTTGCAGCAAGACAAACCGATGACACTGGCTTCGGATTCGATTTTGATCCGGCGCGACGGAAACGAAGTGGCGATTGAAGATTCCGCCGCACCGATCCATGATTCAAACGGGCGGATACATGGCGCAGTGATTGTGTTCCATGATGTCACACCGGCGCGGGCGATAGTCGCGAAAATGGCCTATCTGGCACAGCACGATTCGCTGACTAATTTGCCAAACCGCGCATTGCTGCATGATCGTATCACCCAAGCCATCGAGTTGGCAAAACGGCGTGGTACGTACCTTGCCCTGCTATTTCTAGATCTTGATAACTTCAAGCACATTAATGATTCACTCGGACATTCAACCGGCGATAATCTCCTGCAATCCATAGCACAAATCCTGAGCACCTGTGTACGCAGTTCCGACACGGTTAGCCGCCTGGGGGGAGACGAATTCGTGATTCTGTTGACACAGGACAAGCATGCACAAGATGCTGCCTTAACTGCCGACAAGATACTGACTGTGTTGGCAGAACCACACGCTATTGCTGAACATGTCTTGTATATAACGACCAGTATCGGAATCAGTGTTTATCCCGCAGATGGCCAGGATCCGGAAACATTGATCAAGAATGCGGATATCGCGATGTATCACGCCAAGGAAAGAGGCCGGAACAATTACCAGTTTTTCAAGAATGACATGAACCTCCGTGCGTTTGAGCGATTAGCCATTGAGACTCATCTCAGGTATGCGCTGACGCGGCAGGAATTCGTCTTGTATTACCAGCCCAAGGTCAACCTGGATAGCGGGAAGATCACCGGTGCCGAGGCATTGTTGCGTTGGCAGCATCCGGAATGGGGTTTAGTGCTGCCGGATCGCTTTGTGCAAATTGCAGAAGATTGCGGCTTGATCGTGCCGATTGGTCGCTGGGTGTTACGCGAAGCCTGCGCGCAGGCCATGCGCTGGGAAGCAGCGGGACTGAAACTGGGATCAATCGCCGTGAATATCTCGGCGCTGGAATTTCGCTTCAAAGATTTCGTTGCGGGCGTGCAATTAATTTTGAACGAAACTGGGTTTAATCCCTGCCACCTGCAACTGGAAATTACCGAAAGCGTGTTGATGCGCGATGTCGAATCCAGCAACCTGATACTTCAGCAACTGAAGAATATGGGGATACAGCTGGCGGTGGATGATTTTGGTACAGGTTACTCCAGCTTGAGTTATCTGCATCAATTTTCGATCAATATCCTCAAAATCGACCAATCGTTTGTACGGGATATCAGTTGTGATAACGGAATCATCGCGAGCGCTGTGATCGCCATGGGCGCCAGCCTAAAGCAACTGGTAATCGCTGAAGGTATAGAGAAACAGGATCAGTTAGCTTTTCTGAAAACACAGCATTGCGAAGAAGGGCAGGGGTATTTTTTTAGCCGGCCAATTATCGCTGAGCAATTTGCACAACTGCTGGCAACAGGGCAATGCGGTAAGCAAGAAAATCAGGGTAGTAATGATGGGTATCGCAACGCAACCATTGAGTAACATACAACAACTGGCCGCTAAATCTGTTCAATGACGCTGATATTTTATCTGCCGATGATCTTTTTATTGCTGGCACCCCCTGCTTACCCGAATGCCTCATTTATTTTTCCCCATCATCTTTGCCGAATGCTGCTTGCCGCAGGCGGGAAGTGCAATGATCTGTGAGGAAAATCATGAAAAATATTAATGTTATGAATGTCTTTAAAAAAATCATTTGTATTTCTCCTTCAATTTGGCAGGCAGTCAAAAGCTCGTTCCATTTAGAACTGATCGACAATTCCGGCCGCCCTAACTTGTAGGCTACAACACGATGCGGCCGTAGTCTGTTCGTTGCCGAACCGAGAATAAACGTAGCGCAAACCAGAGGTGAAAGAAGAGCGGCTCAGCCTTCGTAGCTCTTCTTTCTAAATGCCCAATCGTTGCTTAGTTGCGGATTACTATACGCCACATTCTTCGGCGCATATCCTGCTGGTCAAAAAAATCATCGAACTACTGTTTAGTCAGCTGGGTCAGCGGCTACGGAATATGACCGGAGAAATTTCAGTAAATTCGATTTCTCATTAATTTTTATTAGCGTGCGTTAGCGTACAGAGTTGACACAATTAATCCGGGAAGATTGCCACTGTGGAGACTGGGATGGAACAGCGTGGTATTCAGCGCGGCGCCATTAGTAGTTTTCATTTATTTCAAATCTGGAGAGCACTATGCATGTTAATAATAAGTTAAACGCGCTAACACTGACGCTAATCGGTATTTTGTTAATCGCGGGTTGCGACATGATCGAAGGCAAAGCATCCCAATCTAATACCAAAACGACGGTAGGAATGGATGCGGAAGATAGTGTCGCAACCACTGCAGTAAAGTTTGCGCTGCTTAAAGACACCGGTCTGAACAGTTTAGATATCAAAGTTGAAACACACAAAGGCGAAGTTCAGCTCAGTGGTTTTGTAGATAGCCAAACGCAGCTTGATCGTGCTATCGAAATTACTAAGGGTGTTGATGGTGTAAAGGGTGTTCTGAATAAAATGAGCATCAAGTAGAAATGCATTATTAAATTATAAAAGGAGATACAAAATGAATTGGGATCAAATAGAAGGTAACTGGAAGCAACTCAAAGGTAATGTCAAGGAGCAGTGGGGAAAACTCACCGACGATCATCTCGATACGATTGCCGGGAAACGCGATCAGTTGGCTGGCAAAATCCAGGAATCGTATGGAATCAGCAAAGAAGAGGCGGAAAAGCAAATTTCCGAATGGGAAAAGAAGCAGAAATGCTAATACCTTCCTAATCCTGCAAAGCGGCATGTTGCGAAAGCGGCATGTCACGCAGCAGATAATTGGTCGCTAATCAAAGTGCGTGCAAAAGAAATCATGAATAAGTTATGTCGCCTCGTGATAGCAACCGGCTTTGTTTTTCAATCAATTAAACACCGGATTCTTTGGTGCGCAGTAACGTCCTATTCATTCAATTTGTGAGGAGATATCATGTCTAAAAGTAAATCAATCATTTCTGCCGCAGCAGGTTCTGCTTTTGCTGCAACGCTCGGTTTCGCGCCAACAGCTTCTGCTGCTGAAAATCCATTTGCGATACAATCTTTGGAAAAAGGGTATATGGTAGCGCAAGCCCATACCTATGATGAGGATAAGATAACGGGTGAGAGTAAAGCAGGCGAAGGCAAGTGTGGTGAAGGTAAGCACCGTGCTGCCATGGCGGACACCAATAAGGATGACAAGATCACCAAGGAAGAATGGACCAAGCACCACGATCTCATGTTTGAGCGGATGGACAGCAACAAAGATGGGACTATCGACAAAGATGAAATGGAAAAAAGCAGAATGAAAAGTGGTCAAAGCAATGGTGACAAATCGCATAGTGATAAAAAAGGCTATTAAGCTATTCTATATCGGTTAAATTAAATCATCATGTATCACGCAAGTGAAGCTAGGTTCTTGGCACGAATTAATTTTCATGCCAGGAGCCTATTTTTTTATTTGGATCAAGAATGGCACGGATGTCATTGATCCGGTGTGGTCACTGCTCGATGAAACTTATCATCTCCATGGTGTAAAACTCACACTATTGGCGCGCGATTCTAATATTCCACCGCCGAGTAAACTGATGCAAGAAGTCAAGCGCATTGCACAGATGCAAACTCAGCCTATTTATACAGGTTATTCCCATGCTCATTACAATTCCTGAATTTCAACGCTTTCAACACGTTTTTACTGCGCATATTCGCAATCCTGAGGTAAACACCCGACCGAATGGCATTGAAGCGCGGCGGATGAGGATCTACAACGAGCTTGTTTACAACAATACTGAAAGTGCGCTGCTAATCTGTTTTCCAGTATTGAAGAAGGTATTAGGGAGACGGCTCTGGGCACGGCTGTTACGCGCCTTTATTGCCAAACATCGCTGTTACGCACCTTTTTTTCGCCAGCTACCCGACGAATTCATTCAATTTCTGCAAACAGAGTGGTCATCAACCTCAGATTACCCCAAATTCATACTGGAGCTTTCACACTATGAATGGACAGAGCTGGTGCTATCCATTTCAACGGGTGTGCCTGACTGGGATGAGGTTGATCGTGCTGGTGATTTATTTAAGCAACGCCCGATTCTGAATCCAGTCCTCGCGAATCTGCACTATAGCTGGCCGGTGCATCGAATCGGATCGCGTATTCGGATCGCTCCCAAAGAAACCTTTTTATTGGTATTTCGAGATAGTAATGACCAGATTCAATTTGCTGAAATCAATGCCTTTACTTCACGCTTGCTGAATTTGCTGAAAACCACAAGTTATACGGGTCAAGCTGCTCTCGAAAAGATCATTAAAGAAAGTTGCCATCCCGCACCAGAAGTCGTGATGCAGAGCGGATTAGCTATCCTGTATGACCTGCGCGCACGCGGCGTGCTGCTAGGTGTTGAATGTAACTATGAAAAAGAAGCGATTAAACCACCTATTGTCAATTAAATAGGGTAGAGCCGCTATCAATCGCGCGATTATTGAGTCGCGTTTCTATTACTTTCCAGAATCGATTCATCGGCAAGGAGTCAGTATGTTTTTCTGCAAACGCTCGCTACAAGCTACATTGTTCCTGTACGTACTATTCAGTCAACTGTTATGGGCACAAAACGTGCCTAACGCGCAACAATTCCTGGAAAACTTCGGCATCAGCAGTGAACAGATTAGCCAACTTGATCGCGGCGAAATTGTCGCCTACGAAGTCAGTGAAACCAGCCAGAAAGAGCTGGCGATTGGTGTCGTCATGTATATGCCGGTGCAGTTAGCGCAAGTTCTCGAGTATCTGAAGCGCGGCAACCTGATAATACAGGACAGCAACATCACCGCTTCAGGGCTGATTCCGCACAATGCTGATATCAATACTTTCAGGAAATTTGCATTTAGCGAAAAACAGCTTGATGAAGCCAAGGCCTTTTTGGAAGCAGAACCCGGCAACAAATTTAACTTATCGAAACAGGAAATCGAAACGCTGCAGGCATTACTACCTAAACCAGATGATATCGATAAAAAAATACTGCTAAAAACCGCTTCGCAAAAGTATCGAGAAATCCTGTTACAGCGTTGGAAAGATTATCGCAAAAGCGGTTTGGCAGGGATCTCTGCCTATAGCCGCGACGGCAGCAATGCCGATCCGGCCACGGAATTGCGTACAGACGCGGTTAATAGCAAATCCTGGGTGCACTATTTTCCGCAACTGCAACAGGGCTGGCTGAATTATCCTGTGGGTTTACCCAAATCTGCAACCGAGCAGTTTTTCTGGATGAACCGCATCGTCGAGGACCGGCCCACTGCAATCTTAAGTCATCGTGTCATTGCCGCGGGTGCTGAGGGCGGCATCATTCTGCACAGACAGTTTTACGTGGGTCATTCCTATAACTCCAGTCATGTTGTAGCAGGCGGCATACCCTATAAAGACGGCACGCTGATGTTTTATTCCACCCGCAGCTCTACCGATCAGGTTAGCGGCATTGGCAGCAGTTTGAAACACGCAATAGGTCGTGAGCAAATGAAAAAGTTAATGATCAAAAACTTGCGGCAGTTGAACAAAGATTTGCAGAAAAAATCGAGTAAGTGAGCCAGGGGAATCAAATGCGCCTCCCTTTCCAAGCCAATGATTCATTCCTTAAGAATACTCTGAATAACTGTCATTTCGAGCATAGCGAGAAATCTGTAGTATTGATTGCCAAAGATTCCTCACTTTGTTCGGAATGACATATGACAGTTATTCAGAGTTTCCTTAAGGAAGGGGCAATCAGAGTTCTGGATGGTAGAATTACTCGGATTCTTGGTTGTGGCAGAGTGAGATTTACCTTGTTAAAAAGCCTGCTCGGTAGTACTGAGCAGGCTTTTTAACAACATACTTATGTCATGATTCTATTGTATCTATTGTCTAGCGGCTGTGTTTGCGATGATGATTTCAACGCGCCGGTTTTGCTGGCGTCCGGAAGCGGATTCATTGTCGCTAATTGCAAAGTTTTCACCTTTACCATATGCCGCAAGGCGGTTAGAAGCGACACCCTGACTGACCAGATAGGTCATCACTGAGTTGGCGCGCCGTTGCGACAAGCCTAAATTAAAGTCTTCGCTGCCGACATTATCAGTATGACCTTCTATCATCACCGTGCGATCCGGATACTGGTTCAGGAAAGCCGCAAGTTTGCCAAGATGGCTGGCTGCACCACCCTTGAGAGTCGCTTTGCCGGTATCAAACAGCAGATCGCCCAGCGTTACGACCAGACCGCGGTCTGTGGCTTTGGCATTCAACTCTGCAATCTGTCTTTGCAGATCCGCGGCTTGTTGCAGTGCTATCTCTGTGTCCATGTTGGCTAAATTCGCCTCTCTTCGCGCAGCGGTTGCATCGCTGTGCGCTCTGTCGGCTTCGCGTGTGCGTGAATCAAGACGCGCGTTATCGCGTTGTTCGCTGAGCATTTTGCGTTGATCTTCTGACAAGCGGCTTTGTGCCTGGAACGTGGCAATAGCGATCTTGCGATCCGCCATAAACACCAGATGCCTACCTAGTTCCACATTTTCTTGCGGTACTTCTGCAGCACGCACGGCAAGTTCGGCTTCCTGAATCGCAACCGGTGCGCGGCTGGCCAGTTGCGGATCAGACTGTAGTTGTATCAAATTGTTCCGAGCCATGTCGGCGCCTTCCGGCTTTATCGGCCCAGCCGAGCACGCCGCAAAAATAACGGGAGTTAGCATGATGGCGATCAGTTTATTAAATCGATAGATTTGCGTGCTCATTGTTTATCTCCCGTATTGCGTTGCATTTCCTGCTTCATGACGTCGGTACTTTTCATCATTTCATCGTTGATTGCTTTGGCTTTGAATGCCTCAGCCTTGGCTAAAGCTAATTCGGCATCAACGCGGGACTGTTCGGCGAGTTGCTGAGCCAAGATCATTTTTTCTTGTTGAACGGCAGCGCGAGCTGCAGCAAGCTTTGTACGCGCTTCATGCAGTTCAGCGGATGCATAGTCTACGGCGCGTGCTTGATCGGCACTGGTAATTGCCGTTTCTGCAGCTGCGAGTTCTTGGTTTGGAGGCTGCGGAACTGTCGCACAAGCAACGAGCGAGAACAGAATCGCACCAGCGGTTATAAGCTGCAGCGGTGATCTGTGCGTGCCCATTACTTTCATTGTTGTAAGTCTATGAGTCATGTTGATTCTCCTGAATGGAATTTTCGGCGTAGCATTCAACCTTGTGGTCATTATCATCAGACTCAGTGGGCAATTCTGTGCGTTATCGTACATAGCCCTCATTTTCTAGTTGGATTATTCCAGAGGTCAAACAAAGCAGAAACAAAACGAAAGACTGTGAGTTGTTCGGTCTGCTCACAATGATTTGTTAACGATATAGCGTATAGATAGGATTAAGGAAACAATCTGGCGTAGTGATCGTTCAGTACGTTGTAACACGCGCAAGAAGCCGCTTCGAGAGCCTTGCGATCAAGGATATTGATGTCACCACGGATATAACTGATGAGCTTTTGCTGTTGCAGCTTGCCCGCAGCGATGGTGATGCTACTTCTGCGTACCCCGAGCATGTCGGCGAGGTATTCTTGCGTGAGATGAAAATGATCAGCATGCGCGCGGTCGTGCGTCATCAGCAACCAGCGCGCCAGCCGCGGTTCAATCTCATGAAAATGGGTACAAGCCGCGGTTTGCGACAATTGCGTCACCAATACATACACATAACGGTTGAGTGTGGCTAGCATGCAGGGGCTGTTGTGCAACTCGCGCTGAAATTGCGCGGCTGTCATCCGTAGCGCACTGCCAGAACCTTGCACCACCGCCTTCAGTGGCGCATCTGCGACTTCCAGCGTGAGTGTTGCGCCGAGCATGCCTTCATTACCGATTAATCCTACTTCCAGCGGTTGATGGCCTTCCATTGATATCACCAGCGAGATGAAGCCGGTAAGAGGAAAGTATACATGCTGGATGGGCTGATCCGGTTCACACAAAATATCGCCAAAAACCAGCTCTGTCGACTCGCAATGCTGCAAGAACCTGTTTCGTTCCTCACGCGACAAACGGCTGATCAGGTGATTGGTCACAACAGGTATTTCTGCTGACATTTTTATTGATCCTATAAAACGAAAAACGAGCGGAGTAGCACAAGGAAGATATAAAGCACACCAATTGATACAGACTAAAGGTCAGTTACACAATCGTCTGTGCGCTACGACACACAAAAAATGTGCTTAAATACTTGGATTTTCTGATAAAAACAATGCATTGGAGGATTACAGTGACTCTGTCCGCAAGTTACTGAATTTAGCGCGGAGACATATCGGGCAACAAGCGATCAGTTTCTCGTTTAACTACGGCGTAACACTCGCAACTTAGCTGCTCCAGTTTGGACCGATCCAATACCGTGATATGTCCGCGGTTGTATTCGATCACGCCAAGTTTCTGCAACTTACCGGCCGCATCGGTGACACCTTCGCGGCGAACGCCCAGCATGTTGGCGATTAGTTCCTGGGTCATAGTCAACTGGTTGTCCGGCAAACGATCCAGCGAAAGCAGCAGCCAGCGGCACAGTTGCTGGTCAATGGAATGGTGACGATTGCACACCGCCGTCTGGGCCATTTGCGTAATCAAGGCCTGTGTATAGCGCAGCATTAGTAATAAAAAACCCGAGTGGCGATTGAATTCTTCTTTGAGCCGCGATCCCAGCAGCCGGTAGGCATGGCCGGCACTTTGTACGACTCCCCGGCTCGGTGTGCTTTCACCCCCCATAAATAAAGCAATGCCGATAAGGCCATCGTTACCTACCACAGAAATTTCCGCTGATGCGCCGCTTTCCATCACGTAGAGCAGCGATACGATAGAGTCGGTCGGAAAATAGACATGGCGCAAAGTATCTCCGGATTCATACAAGACCTTACCAAGTGGCAGTGACACCAGCTCAAGAGCTGGAAACAAACGACTCTGAACTTCCGCTGGCAAGGCAGCCAGGAGATGATTTTGCTGTGGGGCGGTTAGAGGCGGTTGAGGTGGGGTGAGCATAGAAGCCTCTATTCTGAGTAAGTATTATAGAATAACCCAAATCAGTTTTCTTTGTTCGCCATCACGCATATACACCCAGGCTCTTCGCCCATGACCGTTTCAAGCTAACAGCAAAGATTGCAAGCGCTTAATACAAAGATCAAAAAAGATAGTTTCTGTGCGCTATCGCACAGACCCTTCCCGGTTTAATGTATTTAATCCTGTCATGAGCAAATTTCCGGGTTTATGGGAACGAATTTTCGCAAATATATTGTGACGAGCGATCCAAAAATACAGCAATCGAGGCACGCAGTACGGATTCATTAGCAAAACCTTGTTTTCACAAACTCTCTTTCAAATAATCACTGGAGACATACTATGTTAGAAACTATTGCGTTAGTGTTAATCATTCTGTGGATACTTGGGCTTGTTTCGTCGACCACGATGGGTGGATTTATTCACTTGCTCCTGGTCATAGCGCTCATTGTGATATTGCTCCGGGTCATTCAAGGCCGAGGGTAATCTTCCGGCTTGATTCCTTCCGGTTCGTTTTCAAAAACAATTTCGACATTACTTTGCGGAGAAAACAAAATGGATTTAACAAGAATATTAGCCACCCTATTGATCATTGTAGGTGCCTTGGGTCTTGCGTATGGCGGTTTTAGCTATACCGAGGAGACTCATCAAGCCAATGTCGGAGCACTCCATTTGCCGGTCGATGAAAAACAATCTGTCAATATCTCTGTCTGGGCAGGTGTGAGCGCCATTCTAGCTGGTGAATTTCTTTTGGTTATTGGCAGAAGAAGTTAACACTCTTAAACCGGTCTGTACGATACCGCACAGACGATTCTTGATGCGAGTAATAGAATCTGCGTAGCAGTTAGGTAATGTGCGATTAGCGGCAATGGCGTGACGAATATAACTCAAACGAAAAAATGGAGAAATGAAAATGAAACCTTATTACCTTCTTATACTAATAATCGGTGCAACGCTTCTTACGTTACCTGCCTGTGATAACAAGCAAACAGGCAGTGAAAAGGTGATGAATAAAGTTGATGATGCATTGGATCGCCGTCCTGGCGAGAAAATTCGTGATGCAGCCGAAGACGTGGGTCATGAACTGGATGATGCCGGCAAAGCAATTAAAGAAAGCGCTAAAGATGCGGGCAAGTAGTATGCCTACGTATCATGAAGCTTGAAAGCCTGTTTTAAATAGATTAACCAAGGAGATACGTTATGAGCACAAAAAAAGCATACCAACAAAAAATAGAGGCTGAGGTGGAGTTGGCACAAGCCAAATTGGACGAGTTAAGAGCCGAAGCGAAAAGTTCTGCAGCGGATGTACGAATTAAATATGAGAATTGTGCAGAAGAGCTTGAGCAAAAAATTAATGCCACGCAGACCAAGCTGCAAGAACTGAGCAAAGCCAACGAGGATGCTTGGGAGCATCTTAAGGACAACGCGGAGATTACTTGGAATACACTCAGTAGCGCTGTTCAAGATACGGCCGCCAAATTGAAAGCGCAGTTTAAAGATTGAAATTCATCACCTTTTAGACCGTTTCACGCTAATGCACACCCGATTAGCGTGGATTATCGAAAGATAGAAGAAAGACCCTATTCGTAAATTTGGGTCCGAGTGACGAAAAATCGCGCGCAATTGCCATTTGTAAGCATTATTGTTTGATCCATCAAATAAATTCCCAATAGGCCGTAGGTTGAGTCGTGCACACATTGCGGTACTCCGCTGAAAACTGGCAAGTACACACGCAAGGAATACTATGGGCATTAACCAAAGAAAAGCAAAGATGAGTATGGAAAAACATATTCTGCAATTCATCCAGCTTGCCGTAATCGCTCTCGTTTTCATTAGCTGCTACCTGGTTATCCATCCGTTCATTCCTGCGATCGTGTTCGCAATGGTGGTGTGCATTTCGACTTGGCCGCTTTATCTGTGCTTGCGCAAGGCGTTATGGGGAAAACCTGCGTTGGCGTCATTACTAATGGTAATGCTGCTGATTATGTTGGTAATTATCCCATCTGCGCTGCTTGCAGTCAGTTTGGCTGACAATGTGACCGCCACTTTCGACACAGTCAAAGTATTTCTGGAACACGGTCCGATTGAGCCGCCGGTATGGCTTAAAGAGCTGCCCCTGTTCGGTGAGCGACTCAATAGTTATTGGCAAGGCCTTGCTTCCGGCGGGAAGGAAGCGGTGATGCTATTCAAAGAGCTGCTCGAGCCGGTCAGAAATTTTCTTCTTAACTTGGGCAATGTAATTGGTCAAAGCCTGCTGCAGATGGTGTTCGCCGCATTCATTGGTTTCTTTTTCTACCGCGATGGCGAAGCCCTGATACAGGCGCTGCGAAATGGGATGACGAAGTTGCTTGCCGGTAGTCTCGGTGCAGAGCCTCTGACAATGATCCATCAGACCGTGACCGGAGTTGTGCATGGCATTTTCGGCGCGGCATTAGCGCAGGCCATTGCCGCCACCATCGGTTTTTTCATTGCCGGAGTGCCGGGCGCTTTTCTGCTCGGTGCCGCCACCTTCTTTCTAGCCATGATTCCAATGGGGCCAACCTTGATATGGGGCGGTGCCAGCGTTTGGTTTCTCTATCAGGAATCCTACGGCTGGGCAATTTTCATGGTGTTGTGGGGCGTATTGGTGATCAGCAGCATCGACAACGTTGTCAGGCCCTATCTCATTAGCCGCGGCAGTAGTTTGTCCTTTCTGCTGACTTTTCTGGGTGTGACTGGCGGTATCGTCGCCTATGGTTTTATCGGTATTTTCATCGGTCCCCCGATCCTGGCGGTGGGCGTTATGCTGACTCAACTCTGGACGGCACATCCTGCGACGGGGATAGAAAATCCCCCCGAGGTACGCAATTGAGAGCAATTATCCGCTCGATCTGCATCTTTTGTGCGGCACCGTACATACGACAGCCGATTCGTACTGTAATGTGCAGTATGTGTGGCGATGTGATTTGTATGACACGATCGGGCCGGGCTTTAGATTCCCCCTCTGATTCATAATCGCGGTACGTTCGTGAAAATCTTACACATTGCTGCACCACTACTCGATCGGCGACGTATTGGGTTAACAAATCAGTAGTCCTAATTCTGCAAAGGAGATTCAAATGGGTAAATATTTTCTAGGGTGGCTGCTCGGGGTACCGGCAATCGTATTGGTCATCATTTATCTGCTTAACAACTAAGAGCAACGCTGAACGTATCGATTGAATCGATGGCCGTGTTGGAAATTTAGCACGTCATATTGCTTGAAGGTATTCTGTTGAGAGTGCAACATTTGAGCAGAATTGGCAAAAAAACTATTCGATCGATTTCTTGTTATTTAGTTAAAAAATTATCGAATCAATTTGTTTAAACGGAGAACAACCATGGCAACAACAGATGAATTTAGTAAAGAGATGGAACAGTTAAAAAAGGACTTGACCAGTCTTCGGACAGATATTGGATCGTTGATGACTTCAGTGAAGGATATGGCAGGTAAGCACGGTGATAAAGTTGTCGATCTGGCTCAGGATACGGAAAAGCAGGTACGCGACCAGACTAAAGCAGCCGGAGAAAGTGTGGAGAAGTATATCGAAGAACGCCCGCTTACCAGCGCACTTGTCGCTTTCGGCAGCGGTTTCGTGATCGGTATGCTACTGAGTAATAAACGTTAAACGGCTGACATAAGTGTTGCCCAAATTGCTTGCAGAGATCGTCGCTGCGGAACAGGCCAAACTATGGCGAAGCTCGGTCAAATTAGCCATCATGATGTCGCTGTTGGGATTGGCTGTGATGGCCGTGGTAGTTGGCATGGTTTTTATGCTTTATGGCTTGTACTTATCGCTAGCGGAAACATTTCCACCTTGGCAAGCCGGTGTGATTGTGGGGGGTGTCGTGGTGTTCTTTGCGGTAATCTTGTTAATGGTTATTGCACAACAAAGCCGCGCAGCGCCGCTCAAAAGCAACAATCCCCCCGAACAGGCTGCCGATGATCCTACCGCTCAGTTGGGAGCCGTAATCGGCGATATTGTTGCTAAGTCCAATGTTAAGAGCAGTGATTTTGTGCTGACGGCATTAATCGCTGGAATAGTGCTCGGCGCTAGTCCGAGTCTCCGGCAACGGATACTCACTACGTTGTCAGACATAACGAAATCAACCGATAAATAACTCAGTGAGGTATTTATCGAATATGCCTATGCCTTATTTTGATCGAGACTAATTCCATGGAACCCGCATTGCTGTTTAATTCGATCAATTTATCGGATTTCTAGTTAGATGCCCCGATTACTCAACAAGCCGATTCATATTTTGGGCATAGGCGGTATTGGCGCAGCGCTTGGATGGGCTTTGGCCCAGGGCGGTTATTCCGTGGTCCTGATTGACAATCATTCCAGCAAAATCGCACAGGGTAGAAAAAACGGTATAACGGTGGTTGGATTGGGAACGCAACAGATACCTACCGTGGCTTTTGATGATTGGATTCCGCCGAATGAAGGTTTTATTCTGCTTTGCACTAAAACTTATGATAATCCAGCGGTACTTGCCCGTTTGCCGGAAGATGCATTCTTAGTCCCGATTCAGAATGGTTTTGATCCGGAACTGGAGCAACGCGATCATGCGTGCGAGGGTATTGCTTCTTTTGTATCGGAATGCCAACGCGATCGTCCCGTAACACGAATCACGCGACCGGGTAGCCTACATATCGGGGCACGCAGATCAATCACTGTCGATGAACAGGCTGAAATAATATCCCTGGCTAGTGCACTGGGAAAAGCCAAGTTGTTTCCTGTCGAACTTGTTCCGGATATCCGGCCTTATAAAGCAACCAAGCTGATGTACAATGCGGCCATCTCACCACTGGCGGCGATGGCGGGCGTGGATAATGGGGAGTTACTGACTGGTCAACTGGCTAAGGCGCTCTTTTTTGCACTGCTTCTTGAAAATTATGCGATTCTCCAACATGCGAAAATTCCGCTTGCACGTATCGGCCCGTTTCATCCCGATACAGTATCCCTGATTCTGCGCACACCTTGGCTACCGGCGCTGATGGCTATGTTTTTTCGTCCATCGTTACGCGGGACGTATTGCTCCATGGCTCCCGATATTCACGCCGAACATCCTCGCACAGAAATCGATGCCTATACCGGTCATCTTATTCGACTTGCTGGGAAGTTTTCCTGTCCTTTGAACCGCGCCACGTTTGCGCTCATTGAGAAAATAACCTCTGAAGGTTTGAAACCCCAATATCAACATTTGCAGGATTTGGCAGACAATTTGCCGGAAGGCGTTATATCTTGATCCTGGTCACTGGCGGCGCTGGTTTCCTCGGTTCGCACCTGGTGACGCAGTTACTGGATATGAACGAGTCTGTTCGTGTGCTGGAACGGCCAAGCGCTTCTGTCGACCATTTGCCACTGGATAGAATTGAGCTGGTGAGGGCTGACATTCGGGATGAGCCATCCGTCCGGAAAGCTACACAAGATTGCGAGTATGTCTATCACCTTGCTGCCGACCCTAACCTTTGGTGCCGTGACCGCCGGGAATTCGATAAGATTAACCATCTCGGCACTGTCCATGTCATGCGTGCTGCCCTTGACAGTGGCGCTAAGCGGATATTGTATACCAGTACTGAGAGCATCCTGTCCTCCCATAATCCGGAGGAACGTTTCGTTGAGAAACTTCGCCTCAAAGCAAGTGATATGGTGGGCCCATACTGCTTGAGCAAGTTTCACGCAGAGAAAGAAGTTTTCCGTATGGTTAAGGAAGAAGGCGCGCCCATTATTGTAGTTAGTCCTACCTTGCCCATAGGTCCCGGGGACCGATTACAGACACCGCCTACTCGCTTGTCGTTAGCTTTTTGTAGAGGTGAGCTTCCTGGGTATTTGGAATGTAATTTCAATCTCATTGATGCGAGAGATGTGGCGACGGGCATGATTCTGGCGATGAAGAAGGGAAGAACAGGAATTCGTTATCTACTGGGAGGAGAAAATCTTCGTCTTTCGGATTGGTTGAATATTCTGAGTGAGGAAACAAAACAACCTTTACCGCGTTGGAAAGTTCCTTATTCACTTGCTTTACTTGTGGCGTGGTTCAGTGAACTGTGGGCAGACCATGTGAGTGGAAAAATTCCGATCGCTACGATAACTGGGGTACGTCTAACCCGTCGTAATATGTTTTTTGATTCGTCAGCAAGCTCGAAAGAACTTGGATTGCATCCTCGTCCGGTACGTGAGGCCGCGCGGGATGCCATAATATGGTACCGGGCGCAGGGTTGGCTCTAGGTTGCAATTAAAAATGCTGTTGCATTTTTCCATCTGACTATGATGGTTCACTGGAGCCGACATCACAATATGTAGTATCTCCCAAACGCTGGGTATAATTATTAAGAATTCGTGTTCCTTCTGCAGGTTTGATACGCCCCGCGTTTATCTGCCGGCGAATAAATTCCGACATGCGCCGACCCAGGTCATTGGGAAAATATTGCACTTGGCTCAGCATTTCCTTGACACTAATTCCCTTCAGCAATTCTTCTATCCAGAAACCGTTCGTTTCTTCTGCTTTCGCATAGACGTGCACTTCATCCACGCGTCCGAATAGATTGTGCGCGTCCCCCAGTATCTCCTGATAAGCGCCGACGAGAAAAATACCCAGAAAGTAGGATTCATCCTGACGAAAATCATGCAGGGGCATAAAGTCACTGATGCCGGACGATGACACATACTGACTTACCTTGCCATCCGAATCACAAGTCAGATCCACCAACTGACCGCGCCGCACAGGTTTTTCTTGCAATCGATGCAGGGGCATCACCGGGAAAATCTGTCCGATGGCCCAGTGGTCGATAATTGAATGAAAAACTGAGAAATCTCCCAGATACATGTCCGTGAGCTGCTTTTCCAGCTCCATCTGCTCGGCCGAGACCGGGGTCGACTCAGTCGCCGTTAACTTGTGCAGCACTTCACGGCAAATACTCCAGTACAAACTGTCCGATTGCGCCATATGTTCAACAGACAGGTAACCCAATCGTGCCATCTGCTCGGTTTCCCGGCGGATTTCCTGTGCATCGTGATAGCATTCCAGCAATACACTGCTTTTCTCTGCAGATTGTGCATCGCTGTATACCGTCGCCATGCGTAGCACTGTGGCAGGCAGATGAGTCGGAAAATCAGACATCGGCGGACTATCCGGCCTATGCACACCCAACACAGGAACCACCAGCACGGAATGATGCGCAACGAGGGCGCGGCCACTTTCTGACAAGAGATTCGGCATCGGTACCTGTCGCTCATCACAGATTTCTTTGACCGTATACACCACCACATTGGCATATTCACGCAGTCCGTAATTAATGGATAATTCCGGATTGTCAGAGTCACCCCCGTAATTCACCCCAAGTCCGCCACCGACATCCAGATATTTGATCTTCAGGCCTCGCAACATCAAATCCGCATAAATCTGCATGATTTCTTTGACTGCACTCCGCAGCACCTGAATATCAGCAATTTGACTCCCCAGATGGAAATGCAACAATTCCAGCTGCCCCGCCATTTCCCGGTTTTCCAGTGTTTGTATCAGTTTTACCAGCTCCGGAATAGTCAATCCAAACTTGGAACTGGCTCCGCCGGACTCAAACCAACGCCCCGATCCCTTCGTGTTCAGTTTCAAACGAACCCCTAACCGCGGTTTCATCTGGCGCACTTCGGCCAGATTCATCAGCTGCTCAAACTCCGAATATTTTTCAATAATCGGCACCACTTGCTGTCCAAGCTGTTGTGCATTTAACATGAGGGTCAGCATGGTGCAGTCCTTAACACCATTGCAAAGCAACAGTGTCTCATCGGCAATCAGTGGCAGCACGGCCAACAATTCGGCTTTGGAGCCACATTCCAGTCCAATATTAAATTCTTTGCCGGCTTCCAGGATTTCCGCCACCACCTCCTGCAACTGATTAACTTTAATCGGATAAATACTGCGATAGGTTCCTTCGTAGCCGCTGTCCTGAATCGCCATCTGAAATTTTTGATTCAGACGTCGCACGCGCGAACTGATCACATCCTGAAAACGAATCAGCATGGGCAGAGAAGCCCCTTCAGAGCGAGCCGCGCGAATCACATCCATGACATCTATGTGTAGTGCCTGGCCTTCGATAGGGCAAACCGAGACATGACCCCGCTCATTCACCGAATAAAAACCATCTGCCCACTTTTCCATAGCATACAGTGCCTGTGAATCGGCGCAGGACCAGTCAGGTTGTGTTATTGCAGCACTTATCATCGGGATTTTTTTCGCTGTGCGTGACTTTCTATATGCCGATTTTTTGGCAAGATGCTAATTAGGCTTTTGACTGAGGCAAGCTAGTGGGGGGGCTGGATGATTTTGTAAATTCAGCCTTATTGGACTGATAACCAAAGCCAACGTATCACCAGAAAACCTAATAAACCAATAAAAGCCACTAGACCGAATACTAAAAGACCTAAAATCCCAACAAATAAACGACTATGAATTACAGTTTCTTCCGGTTGGTTAAGGTAATCATTTAGCAATTGTACATTCCGTTGATTGGCCTTCCAGACGATATCTGATACATCTCCAATAACAGGAATAATGCCCAAAATGGCATCAAATCCAATATTGAATGCCATTTTCAGAAGAATAGACTTTGGAACACCCATCTGAGCTGCTTGTGTCAGGATGTGACTTGAGATTACTGCGCCTAACGCATCTCCGAATCCGGGGATCAATCCAATTAGACCATCCAGACCAAAACGTATCTGCGTGCCTGGAATACGAAAGTAGCTATCCATTAACCATGCTAGTTGATTTAATTTATCTTGTTTAATTTGTGCTTTGTCCATGCTTTATCTCTTTCGGATTTAATTGCTTGCCGCCTTACGTGTCATGGTTATGCCACTGTCATGCCGCTTAGCCACTCAATTCATCCGAAATTTTGCAAAATTTCAAAATGAAATATGCTGATATGTTGGCAATCAATACACTGAATGTCCGTGCGCTATCGCACTTAACTGTCTAATAATTAATTCCCATTTCAAAAAGTGCAGCACATATTCTTATTTAGCTTATGCGTAGTTCAAACTCAATCAGTGGACATCATTGATTTAATCCGCCATTCGTACGGTATCACACAGACGCATTAGCACCTTGCCTATATGCTTAAACAAATCAAGTACATTGCTGCCTGATTTGTTTAATAATCTCAAGGAGTTAATATGAATAAATTTAATATCAGTTCGATCTTGATAGTGCTTGGCTTTGCATTTAGCGGAAGTGCTATTGCGCAAAATATGTCTAAAGATGAACACGAAGCAGCGGAAAAAAGTATCGTAGCCCAGTATAAATTGGACAAGGAAAAATGCGAATCCCTGACTGGCAATGCAGAAGACATCTGCGTGGCCAATGCGAAGGGAAAGGAAAAAGTAGCAAAAGCAGAGCTTGAAGCTAAATTCAAGCCTTCCAAAGAAGCCGCCTATAAAGTAGGTGTTGCCAAAGCAGAAGCGAATTACGAGGTGTCCAAAGAAAAATGTGATGACATAGCAGGCAATGAGAAGGACGTGTGCGAAAAAGCCGCGAAAGCCATATTAGAGCAAGCCAAATCTGAAGCTAAAGCGAAGCAGCACCATTGAGAAGCGAGAATCAATCAAGCTACAAGTTAGTTAGGATTGCTTCAACGTGTCTGTGAAGCGGTAATAAAAGGCGGGGCTCCCATTAAATTTAAAGCTGGGAGTACCGACTTTTTTTTCTGTCTAATTCGCTATTTTCTAGTGATTCCTTATGTTTTTATTAGGATTATCTAACCCCTGCTCCGTGCCGGATTGTTTATTTTGTTATGTGTACTAGCGTACATACCTGCATAGAATTTGCCTATATCGTTGCTAAACCGTAACGATGCACTAGAAGTTTAGTGTAACAGTCCGGTTAATTGTCGAAGTGATTTACTAGGAGATCGTAATGAGCAAACATCAAATCAAGATCGAGAAAACCTTCGGCAAAACCCAAGCTAACTTTGGCTTAAAAAATGACCACAAGAAAGCGCATTCACTTAATTTATAACAGGAGATAAACATGAGCTACGAAGATCGCGATACCTACGGTATGTACAAAAACAATAACGAAAGTGGCCCCGGACCTGCTCTTATGGGCGCAGACACCCTCATTGGAAATGATGTCCAAAATCATAAAGGGGAAGATTTGGGTGAAATCAAAGAAATTATGTTAGACACGAAAAGCGGGAAAGTATGCTACGCCGTACTGTCCTTCGGTGGTTTCTTAACGATAGGGGAAAAACTTTTTGCAGTGCCATGGGATGCGTTGGCACTCGATACGGAGCACAAGTGTTTCGTATTAAATGAAGAGAAAGACCGACTCAAAGCGGCGCCAGGATTCGATAAGGACAACTGGCCCGATATGGCCGACGAAACTTGGGCAAAAAGTATCCATTCTTATTATGGGACAGAATCAAACACACATTAAACACGCGTTTAACTGTTCCGATTACTTCCCTCTCCAAGCTGTTTTAGTTCGCGTGGATTAGCCCTCTTAGTTTTTAAGAGGGCTTTTTATTTCCCCCGGATTTTTATCCGGCGGGATAGCTTATCCGAATCGCGATCCTGAATATATTTGTAGCAGCCGCATTGACAACTTTTTCAAACCTTATCTGTTCAATCGCGGCAGTAATTTTTCCTTCTCCTATCGGTATTTTCATTGCCCCTTATCAAGGCGGTGATACCCTCGTGCAGTTTTAGCCAGTAGTAACGGCTGCGGAAACAGAGAATCTTCTGCAAAATAAACAGCAAAATCTGATCTGCAGAGTGGGTACCAATGAATTGCTACTCACCGAGACCAATTTACCATTTGATCGAAGCATGCACGCTTGAGCAATTATCCGTACTCATCCGCATCCTTTGTGTGTCACCGTACATACCGCAGACAATTGGTGCGGTATTGTGTGGTTGCGTGGTAGTGTGATTTACATTTACTACGGGGCCGAGTTTTAGTCCCACAACAATTATCGAATTTATTCGTTCACAAGGAGAACAAACCATGGCATCAGCTGATGATTTTAGCAAAGAGATGGATCAACTAAAAAAGGAATTCACCACCCTTCGGAATGAACTTGGATCGCTGATGACGTCAGTGAAGGATCAGGCGGGCAAGCAAGGTGAGAAGGTTGCCGACTTGGCTCAAGACACTGGAAAAGCTGTTCGCAATCAAACTAAGGCGGCCGGAGAAAGTATCGAGAAAACCATCAAAGAACGCCCGCTTACCAGTGCGCTTGTTGCCATCGGCAGTGGTTTTGTGATCGGTATGCTACTAAGTAATAAACGTTAAACGATCGACATAAATGCTGCCCAAATTGCTTACAGAGGCCGGTCCGGCTAGCTATCTTGCCAGGCAGGAGTGATTGTGGGTGGCGCGCGGAGGGGTTTTTTACCGCAAAAATGGTTATTGCGGAGGGCAAGGCAGCGAATGCTTAACCGCGTAATCAGACCCGATGAAGCTATCGATAAAGGATTCAAAGGGGGTAGAAGCCCGATTCATCAGGCTGCCTGAGAGTTACAAATTTTTAAACTTTACAGTAGGAAGGAATCCAGCTTTTTTCGATAATGTAATCAGGCAAGTGATTAAAATCAAACGCTTCGCCATCTTTAATCATCTGGTTGACGTCAAATAGTTTAGCCACTTCCGGGATATCGTTAAAGAACAACGTGTAAAACGGCTTTACTAGCCATTTGGAGATTCGTATCCCGATAGGGCCAATAAAGTTTCTTCGTTGCCCGACATGGGCGACTTCATCAATGGTAATTTCATCGAGCAGTTCTTTTAAACGCTTCTGTACTTCTGGTTCATCGACCAATAATTCGTCGATCAGACGATTGAGATGGCAATAATAAGTGACGCCCATCAATTCCGTCACAAACGCGGGCGAATCCATTAGAAATCCGGGAAATTTAGGAAATTGTTCGTAGATTTTTTCTTTAAGCGGACTTAACGGTACCCACTCGACTTTATCCAAACCGCAAGTACGCAGCATTTCATCGAACAAACGGACATGGCAAAATTCTTCCGCCAAATGGACGCGGCTGATTTTGTCTTCAACCGAGTGTGAATTGGCCATATTGGGCACCACATCCCAGGCGCCTTTAATGCCAACCCACTCATGGCGAGCGAATTTATACATCCCCGTCAACATCAGCGTCATGTTATCCAAAGTCTTGGGATCATCTTGCATCGCAACATAATTGCGATAGAAAGCTTCGGGATCGACGAGCGGTGTGCGTAACTGAACGGGATTGTCTTGGAAGAACTGAAACTTGGCACGTTTTTTTACTAAATCTTTGTCATCTTCAAGCAACTCTCCACTGTGATGTTGCGTAAAGAGCCAATAATTTTCAAAATTTTTAGTGCGTTCTTGTTTGGATGCGGCTGTGAAAATAGAGCGAAATCTTGGTACTTGCATTGGCGAGATCTCCCGGCTGATATTTTTCCAATTTAGAAGGATTTATGTGTTGCCACAACAGGTTGCTGTCATTTACTTGCTTGCATACAGTGATGAAATAGGTAATCGGGTTAGTTCTGTGCATTAAAGCACAGAACGCCTATGTGCGATA
>ERZ1292630.1392-Hain-H41-02um-R3-1392-length-23857-cov-21_pt1 | contig 23857 bp, 15 predicted proteins | sample MGYA00564408_ERZ1292630 | MGnify/ENA primary metagenome ERZ1292630 (study PRJEB36523, sample SAMEA6512641) | groundwater metagenome | collected 2019-01-08 | study: AquaDiva: Metagenomics assemblies of 32 groundwater samples
ACTTTGGGCCGATCCTCGTATCGCGCCGTTTTTCACTCGTACCAGACCCGGCAGAGTTGGATGATGCGGAATGGAGGGGAGTATGAATTCAACCATAGAACAAGAAACAGATAGCATGGCTCCGGCCGAAACAGCGTCGGTGATTGAGAGCGATGGGGCCCTGGACGACGTGGCAGAGGAAGCCGCCGTCGAGGCGGCGGGCAGCCAGACAGAGGCCATCGACGCGCGGGAACTCAAAGCCATTCTCGAAGCAGTCTTGTTCGTGTCGCCCGAACCGGTGCCGCTCGCTCGGCTGCTGTCTATCTTGGGGACGGTCTCAAAAGCCGAAGTGGTTCAGGCGCTGGGGATTCTCACGCACGATTTAGATCAGGACGGGCGCGGCATTCAGCTTGTGCAAGTTGCAGGCGGCTATCGGCTGGTCACGAAGCAGGAGTATGGGCCCTGGCTGAAACGGATGGATAAAGCCAAGGCGGCGCAAAAGCTTTCCCGTTCCGCGCTCGAATCCCTCGCCATCATTGCCTATAAACAGCCGCTCGTGCGGTCCGAGATCGAAGAGATTCGCGGCGTCGAAACCTCCGGTGTACTGCGGACGTTATGCGAGCGTAAGTTGGTGCGAATCGTCGGGCGAAAAGACGTGCCTGGCCGGCCGATCATGTATGGGACGACGAAGTTTTTCCTCGAACATTTCGGGTTACAAGACTTGAGCCAGCTCCCGCCGTTACGTGAATTCAAAGAACTCGGCGACTCCGAGCAAGCGCTCCTGCCGATCGAAAATGAATCATTGGAGTTAATCGAAACCTCCGAAATGCTCTCCTCCGAAGAATTCTCCCCCACAAATGGTCTTGTGGAAGGTGAGGCCGGGGAAGCTTTTGAAGCAGAGACCAACGAGGCGCTGATCGAAGAGCCGGTCGAACAATCCTGAGCTTCAAGAAGATGTGAAAGGTGAAACGGAGGACTGCCGAGTGCTTTCCTTAGAAAACTTTCACGTTTAACGATTCATGTCCCACGGCTCATTGGACGGTCTTTCTGAGCATCCTAGACAAAGGAATCCGGGCCACCTCACACTGACTCTAATCTGGCATGATAGGTATGGGGAGGGGCAAAGTCATGACCCCTTCTGGTTCAGTTCGCGCTAACATCGGATCCCACCTTATTATGTCCAATCCAAATATCTGATTGCGGAGATTCGCAAGAAGTCCTTCTGCATTGCGAGGCTCCTCGGAGGGCATTGTGAAGTAATCTTGCGCTTGGATCGAGAGGCGATCAGTGCGTGACCGAAAGTAACGGAGAACTTGTCAGGAAGTCAGACGGTGGCATTGACTTCTCAGTAGAATAAGGTATATCGGTTAGTGGTCTCTCATTATCTATCGCTGGGTTTTTCCGATGGCACTCGGGCATCATCAGCGATCAGCCTCCATCAGCAAACCAGTTGTTGGGTTATACACTCTCGACAGCCTAGACCCTTTCTCAGTTGTCTTCTCTCGGGCATCCGGTCCTTTAGATACTCTAAATTGGCGACCCCTGCCTATTCCAGCTCGAGTTGTTTCTATATCGTCGCTGGAACTGAAACGATGCCCGATATCTGGTAGCGGTTCAGATATTAATCCCTGCTTCTCCTTTGTCGCCTCAATAGTCCATCGTCCGCTTTCTTGGCCAGCGGCCTACTTCGTAGCCGAAGTAGCCACTTCGGCTACGAAGGCCAAAAGCTACGCAGTACTCAGCGAAGGAGGATCAGATCAGATTCAGGCTGAATCGTTTTAGGTACGAACTAAGGCTCTCTTGGTTAACCTAATCTAGGAAAAACTGTGATGCGACCCTGTCAGAAACCACGCCAATCCTACGATCGAGAATTTCTTCCATTCCTCGTCAATATGACAACAGGTTGGCCTAGAGTTTGCTGATTAAAATTAATATGGTGAAGACAGCTAGTTGTCGCAAGAGCAACCCTGACGAAAGACACTTACTGAGACAGCCGGTAAATAGTCTTGATGCTGCAGCTCATGGCTCGACAAACTCACCACGAACGGTAGCCCGGAAGTCCGGTCGCCCTGAGCATGTCAAAGGACTGAAGGTGACATTTCCCACACTCATCGATAGGAGGCATCATGTATCTACCATTCAAGGCTTCGAAGCGGCGGATCAAGGAAGCGGAGAACGCGCGGAACAATCGCTGGGAGATCGTCAAAGCCCTCTCCCACGGTCAGATCAACCGGCGCGACCTCTTCAAATGGGGACTCTTCACCTCGGTCGGGCTGTTGCTCTGCAAGAACGGCTTGAGCCCCTACGCCAAAAGCGCCTTTGCTCAGGTTCCGATCGGCGTCCCGCGATCGCCGGTCGGGAGCGCGCTGCCCTATACGCAGCCCTTGAATCGACTCGCTTATGTGCCGCCGACGCCCCTGACGAAACTCGTGAAGCCGAACGGCGAGTGGGAGGCGGTCTGGCCCTCCAGCGGGGTGAGTGGCGGCGGGGGGCCGAGCGCGAAGCGACTCTCCTGGCACACGGACTTCAGTTCACACCCGGCCGGCAATAAGCCGGCGAACCCCTTCATCAACCCCATCACCAAGCGGGGCCCGATGGAAGGCCGCCCGCCCGGCGAGTGGTTCGGCCATCAGCGCTGGAAGGAATTTTTCCCGCAAGTCGGCTACGCCCTGGCGTTCGGCGAATGCGCCTCAGGGACCAAGTTCCACCCGGACTGGCCGGACCAGGAAGCGAACAAGATGTGGCCCATGTACAGTTTCGAAGGATTTGGAGCGAAGGGTCACTTCCCGATCCCCCTCTTGAAGGGACGCTATGGCGAGGGCATCGTCATGCGGGCCTACAACAATCTGCCGGTCGACCGCACCAACAACGGCGGGTTCGGCCGGAACGAGCCGTCGACGCATTTTCATAATGCCCACAACGGGGCGGAGAGCGACGGCGCCTCCAACGCCTTTCACTTTCCAGGGACTTTCTATGACTACCATTGGGGGACCACATTAGCGCGCCACGACATGATCAATCGGGACGCCACGGAGAGACGCGCCTCGGGGCCCGACGGCCATGGCGGCCTGGTCCAGGTGCCGGGCGACTGGCGCGAGCTGCAAGGCACGCTCTGGTTCCATGACCATCGATTCTTCTTCACCGCCGAGAATGTCTACAAGGGCATGGCGGCGATGATGAACTACTACAGCGGGCCGGATCGCGGCAACGAAACGCTCGACGACGGTGTGAACCTCCGGCTCCCCAGCGGCAGCCTGCTGGATTGGGGCAACATCGATTTCGATGTGAACCTCTTCATCTCCGACTTAGGAACAGATCAGGACCAGCAATGTCGCTTCGACATCTTCACTACCGACGGGTTTGTCGGCGATCTGCTGACCGTCAACCAGTCTTGGCAGCCCTACATGGAGGTCTTGCCGAGGAAATATCGCTTCCGCATTCTCAACGGCTCCATGTCGCGGTTCATCCAGTTGTGTCTGGCAGACCAGAATGGCAACCGCGTTCCCTTTCAATTTATCGCCAACGACGGCAACTTCACGGTCCGTCCGATCACGTTGACCCAGCTCGATCAGCAGGGCACGGCGGAGCGCTACGACATCGTGGTGGATTTCTCACGGTTCCGCCCAGGCGACAAAATCACCCTGGTCAATCTGCTCAAGCAGACCGACGGGCGCAAGCCGGACAAGGCCCTCTCGCTGGCGAAGGCACTGGCGCAGTTTCAGTCGGCTGATCCGCTGGTAGACCCGGCAGTCGGCCCGGTGATGCAGTTCCGGGTTGTCAGCCAGGTCGAGAGCGTGGATGTGCCGGGCTACTTCCATTACGCAAGCTACCCGGATCGAAGTCAGGTGCCCCTGACCTTGACCGAGCAGATTCCCATCGTCGCGCCGATGCGCGAACGGCATGTTGAGTTTGGGAGAAGTGGGTCCGGGGATTCCCGGGATCCACGTACGGGACAGTGCAATCCTAGCTGCCCCGAGACTGCGACTTCCTTCCCCTGGACCATCAAGGTCAACGGGGAGTCGGCACACTCCATGAACGCCAACCGCATCTCGCTCTTAATCCCGAAACCGGGGGAGGTCGAACATTGGACCTATCAGAACGGCGGCGGTGGCTGGGACCATCCGATCCACCTCCATTTCGAAGAGGGCGTGACGATGAATCGCGGCAACGACTCCATTCCTGCCTCGGAAAATCTGGTGCGGAAGGACGTCTGGCGGCTTCGCCCCAGCGGCTCGGTCAAATTCCAGGTGCGCTTCGGAGAATTTGGCGGCGCCTACGTGAACCATTGCCACAACACGGTCCACGAAGACTTTGCCATGTTGCTGCGCTACCAGATCCTGACGGATAGGGATAATCCGAAGTCGTCGAACGTGCATGTGGACATTATCCCGACACCGATTCCCTCGCCGGACGGCTGCACCTATATGACGCCGGACGTCCTGGTGGAAGGCAACCCCTTAGGGAATACAGTGATGGTCTCGCAGGATAACGGTGGGTTCAGCGTTGGTATAGATTCTGGGAGCGCGCCAGGGTCCGGCAGTAGCGGCGGCAGCGGCAGCGGGAGTGGCTCTGGCAAATCCGGCAGGAGGAAGAGTTAATCTCACGCAGAGATGCCCGGATGCCGTCTGCACAGTGTGGTCTCTGGGTTTGGGCCGACCGAAACCGGCCGAACGCGAGAAAGGAGTATCAGCTATGAGCCAGCCTGGCACTTGGCGATGGAGCCGTGTCGCACGCATGATACTTCTGTGGGCGTGCATCGGATCGCTCACCGCCGCTCCGCTGTCCGCTGCGACGTGGGGCGAGACCTATATCCCGAACGTGCCCTTCGTGACTCAGGACGGACAGACGGTTCATCTCTATGACGACTTGATTAAAGACAAGATCGTTCTGATCAACTTCATCTACGCCGGGTGCAAAGAAGTCTGTCCCCTCGTGACGGCTCGCATGGCGGCGGTTCAGCACGCGTTGGGTGACCATGTCGGGCGCGACATCTTTCTGTACTCGATTACCCTCGATCCGTTGCATGACACGCCGGCAGTACTGAAGCAGCATGCACAGGCCTTTCATGCAGGGCCTGGCTGGCTGTTTCTGACGGGAACGCCGGATGACATTGCGCTCGTGAGCTACAAGCTCGGAGAGCGTGGCAAGGGCTTGACGGATCACGGCAACGGCGCGATAGCGGGGAACGGCGCGACCGGCGAGTGGGAGCACACTTCCTTGTTCCAGGACATGGGACAGCTGGCCCTGGTGATGCTGAATATGGATCCGGCCTTCCGGGCCAAGAAAGGAAACACACTGGGAAGCGCCTACGCCGATATGACAGCAATTCCCTATGTGAACCAACCTGGGCAAGCCCTCTTCGTCAAGGCCTGTTCCTCCTGTCACACGATCGGACAGGGCGATCGTATCGGACCGGACCTCGCTGGCGTGACAGCGCGCCGGGAGCGAGCCTGGCTTTCGCGGTTCCTCCAAGCGCCCAATGTGATGCGGGCGAAACAGGATCCGATCGCCGCTGCACTCTCGGCGAGGTTCCCTGGCGTCTCTATGCCCAATCTGGGATTATCGGAGACGGATGTGGGAGATCTATTGGCCTATCTGGAAAGCCGAACAGCATGGTCGGCGACCGTAGGGGCCAAATGAGGGGGGGCAATTCCTTCTGATTGCCGCTAGTCTCCAGGCTTATCCTCATCATTCTGAGACCGCATGCTCCGCGAGCAGAAGCGCGCGAGGAGCCCCGTTGACTCTCTTTCCGCCGCTTTGTTAGACCCGCAATCCAATTCTAAGTCCTAAGAGGAGGGAGCGGGGTCACTTCTTACAGCCGTTCCCCGCCACGCGCCGCGAAATAATGACAACTCTCTGATTCCGTTTCTCCGACAGTATTTTTACACGCCAAGAGCATTGTCAGAAAACTTTACAGGTATGAACTTGTATAAGTGATTGATAAGTTAGTGTTGTGACGTTCCAAGAGAGATAGTGCGCTGTTTCTGCTGTAAAATAGTTTTACAACGTCTCTGACTCGTTGCACTATATATTTATATATATTAGCGACTTGTGCGATTAATGAAAATGGCACGCCTTGTGCGTTGTTCGAGGCACGAATCTGATTCCGTTCCTCCGACAGTATTTTTACACGCCAGGAACATTGTCAGAAAACTTTACAGGGATGAACTTGTATAAGTGATTGATAGGTTAGTGTTGTGACGTTCCAAGAGAGATAGTGCGCTGGTTCTGCTGTAAAATAGTTTTACAGCGTCTCTGACTCGTTGAAATATATAGTTATATATATTAGCGACTTGTGCGACTAACGAAAATGGCATGCCTTGTGCGTTGTTCAAGGTACGAGTCTGGGGTCAACCAGATAGACATAACTGTCATTAGCCACAATACAGAGGCTGTAAAATGTTTAAGCACATGCTTCTTGGACTTGGCGCAGCGTCGCTACTCGTAGTCGTGACGGCCCTGCCAGTGCAAGCCGCACATATGACTCCTGAGCAAGCATTATTGTTTCTCGGTGATGTGGTTCCAAAGGAGGTCATCGTCAAACACGGTGGCTTTGAATGGGTTTGGGCAAACAGCTGTGGTGGCAATCAGGAGGGTTGCGGTGACGTGCTACTGCATCATGGTTTTGATTTCCCCGACGTAGACCAGTGGAACGCGAGCTTTCCCTATCTCAACGGATTCGACCCTCTCAACCCTCTGAACACCTCTCAGCAAATAGACCAAGCTCAGCAGGCCAGGCTCCTAGCTCTGATTAGCGTGTTTACCCCTGACAAATCGGCTGTGCCGCCGATATGTGCTTCAATGTATTTCAGCCTTGAGGGTAATAGTCACTGCGATGTTAACGATGTCAGTCCAGGTGGTTTCGTCTGGGGATCGCCATTGGCGCTGAGCGAATTCCATAGTGGAAACAGTAATGCAGAAACATTCTTGCTTCGTGTGCCCACCCCCAATGGTTCTGTGCCCGAACCCTCTTCCCTGCTCTTGCTCGGTGCAGGTCTCCTGGGCCTCGCAGCGTGGCGGTGGAAGCACGCAGCGTAAGCGAGACTCACATCGTGTCATCACGGACGGCGGTTCCAGCAATGGGGCCGCCGTTTTCGTTTGAGTATGGCAAGACGTGGCAGACTTCTATTGGAGCCCTTCCGTCACCCCATGAACCAGCTGAGCTCCTTTGCGGAGTACAAGGTGGGTCATCGCTCAATGTTGCATTGCACCATACTCGTTCGCTTCCCCTCTTTTGGGAGGGCACTCATGTTGGTCTACGTGCGCCCGTCGAACGAGATTACAGATGATCCCTCCCAGCTCGCTCATTTTCTCTTCAGGGGATGGGGCTGAATGATCTTCCACTGCGCGCGTCGGACGAGCACATTCTTATCGTGCGCGTTCCGCGAGCAGGGGCAGGGTTCATTGGGTTCTCATACTCCTATACCCTCCCAGAAACGGGGCCCCTCGCTGCTCTTCATTGTGCCGTCAAGAGGGGCTTTCTAATTTCTCGATTTCTCCAGAAGGAGCAGGCAGATTGTTCTTTACTGCGCGCATCGAGCGAGCACATTTTTATTGCGCGCTCTGCGAGCAAGAAGAACGGTCTGTCTGCTCCTTCGTATCATTCTGATGGTGTATGGTGGTCGTGGGAAAAGAGTACGAGTGGCCCCGTTGACTCTCTTTCTGCCGCTTTGTTAGACTCGTCAATCCAATTCTAAGTCATTGAAAGAGCCCTTATTTTTGTAACTGGGCGGCTGGAGTAACAGAAAGCACCACCACATGATTAAAGCTTGGCTACTTGACGAGATGTTTCAGTATGATCGAATGCATCTGACCATCGATGGGACTCTGGGAGAATGGAGTGCCGGCGATTCGGTGGCAGAGGAAGATGAACTCCCGCAAGCGCCTCAAAACGTACGAGCGAAGTCGAGTAATGGGCGCGTCACGGTCACGTGGGATCCGGTTCCGGATGCCATGTACTACAATCTCTATTTTCAGACCACCAAGGGCGTGATGATCAAGCCCTCCGATCTCTCGCGTCCGATTGCTTCCGCCGACGATTTCAAAGCCGTCATTGGAGTGAAGAAAGATAAAGCCACCTGTTTGGAAGGTGTGCAGAATCCCTTTGTCCATGACGATCTGGCCAACGGGACCTGCTATCACTACGTCATCACTGTGGTGACACAGAAGGGGGAGAGTCTCGAGTCCCAAGAGGTCATGGCGATTCCCTCGCCCTATCTCTTGGCCATGATCATTGGCGGAGAAGGTGTGGACAACGGGGAGTTCAGCTCACCCACGGGGATCACGCTCGACAAGGACGGCAATATCTACATTGCCGATACCGATAACCATTCGATTCAGAAACTCGACAAGTCCGGAAAGTTTCTCGCACGATGGGGCGGCGATCCCTCTGCGCAGGAAGGGAGCTTCTACTATCCGCGCGGATTGGCCGTCGGGCCGAACGACGTGCTGTACATTGCCGACAGCGGCAATAACCGCATTCAGAAATTCGATCTCAACGGCAATGTCATGCAAGCCTGGGGCAAGTTTGGATTTGCGTGGCGCGGGGCGGATCTGGGCAAGTTCGATGTGCCCTGGGGGTTGGCGACGGACGCAGAGGGAAATCTGTACGTGTCCGACACGAGCAATGCGCGTATCCAGAAGTTCACCTCGGACGGGCAGTCGCTCCTCAAGTGGGGCCGTGACGGGAGCTTCGACGGCGCCTTCTTTTTCCCCCGCGGCGTGGCGGTCGATTTTGTCGGCAATATCTTCGTCGCCGATGAAAGCAACAATCGTATTCAGAAGTTCGATGCCCGCGGGAGCTTTCTTACCAAGTGGGGTCGCGACGGAGCAGGACCAGGCCAATTCAAGTCCCCCTGGGGGATTGCCTGCGATGCGCTCGGCAACGTCTATGTGGTCGATACCGGTAACCACCGCATTCAAAAATTCGACGGCAACGGGACATTCCTCTGTGCCTGGGGGAACCGTGGCAAGTCGGAAGGGCAGCTCAATTTCCCGTACGGGATCGCAGTCGACAAAGAAGGCGCGGTCTATGTGGTCGACAGCGGCAACGGCCGCATTCTGAAGTATGTGCCGACGGAGGAAGAACTCAATCGCGGGAAGGATGAGACGGCAACCAGTCAGGCGTCGGCTGAGATTCCGGCGCCCCGCAGCGTGGCGGTTAAAGCCGGCGATACGGAAGCCTTCCTGAGCTGGATGGAGGTTCCCGGCGCCCAGTCCTATAACCTCTATTTCAATACGGTTTCGAAGCTTACGACCCAGACGGCAACGAAAATTGAAGGGGTGACGAATCCCTATGCTCACGCCGGTCTCTCGAACGATACTCCCTATTACTATGCCCTGTCAGCGGTGTTCGAGTCCGGCGCCGAAAGCGAGTTGTCGAATGAAGTGATGGTGACGCCGGTGCTCATCGATATCACCGCGCCGCAAAATCCCTATGCGGTGATCAATCATGGCGCCTTCATGACGAATACGCCGGAAATTATCGCCACGATTTCAGCGAACGATGTCGATACCGGAGTGGCGGCCTACTTTGTTTCTGAGGCGCCGATGACTCCCACGGCGGGGACGCCGGGATGGGTCGATGTGACACCGGCTACCAAGTTCGGCGCGACGATCCCGTATATTTTGTCGCCAGCAGACGGGCAGAAGTCGATCTATGTCTGGTTTAAGGATCTGGGGGGCAACGTTTCCACTCCTGCGAGCGCCACGATTTTGGTCAACACGTCGGGGTATCTCTGTGTATCCGAATGGGGCCGGACAGGACGTGGCGCATCGTTGCTGCATGGCGGCGAGTTCATGGCCCCGATCTACGGGCTCTGTGTCGATCAACAGGGATCGCTGTTCGTGGTCGACAACGGCAACAACCGGGTTCAGAAGTTCGACAATGCCGGTAACTTCATCATCCTCTGGGGCAACTTCGGTATGTCTAATGGAAACTTCCATAACCCTACCGGCGTTGCCTGCGACGGCAAGGGCGATGTCTGGGTGGTCGACACGAACAATCATCGTGTCCAGAAATTTGACGGGAAACTCGGCGGGTATCTTATGAAGTTCGGGTCGCGTGGAAACGGCGAAGGGCAGTTCAACTCACCGTGGGGCATCGCGGTCGATCGGGTGCGCGGGTATGTCTATGTGGTCGACAGCGCCAACTTCCGTGTGCAGAAATTCGATATGAACGGGGAGTTCATCATGTCCTGGGGCAGCTTCGGAAACGGAGACGGCCAGTTCTACTTCCCGCGCGGCGTGGCAGTGGACCAGACGGATGGATTTGTGTATGTCGTCGACATGGGTAATCACCGGATCCAGAAGTTCGATACCAGCACCAACGTGCTGCCACAGCTGTTGGCTAAGTGGGGGGGCAGTTCCGAACCGGGCCACGCCAGCAGCGCGCTTGCGCAGGAGGCGGGTCAGTTACGGTCTCCCTGGGGCGTGACGGTCGATGGAGCCGGCGACGTGTATGTGTCGGATACCGGCAATCACCGTGTCGAGAAGTTCGATAAAGAGGGCAATTTCATCACCCAGTGGGGCGGGTTCGGGAACGGCAAGGGGCAATTCAATTTTCCCTACGGTGTCGCAGTCGATGTGAAGGGCAGTGTGTTCGTTGTCGATAGCGGGAATACCAGGGTTGAACAGTTCATGCCGTCGGATGAAGGGAGCGAACGGCTCCAAGACGACGCGGAGACAACAGCAGAGATGGCGCCAGAACCTGACAGTCCAAAGTCGTAAAGTCTTCAAGTCTTTAAGGTCGAAAAACTTTCAGACATGTAGACATTCGACTTGATGACTTGCAGACTTTTGACGGAGCGATGACGGAGAAAAATGTTAGATAAAGAACCGCGCCTAGGCCTGACCTACGACGATGTCGTGTTGGTTCCGGCCAAGTCTCAGATTTTGCCAAGTGATGTCGATATGCGTACGAGGCTGACTCGCCATATCAAGATCAACATTCCCATCATCAGTTCGGCCATGGATACCGTCACCGAGTCTCGGTTGGCCATCGCCATCGCCCGCGAAGGCGGCATCGGGATTATTCATCGCGTGTTGTCGCCGGTGGATCAGGCGACAGAAGTAGACCGGGTGAAGAAATCAGAAAGCGGCATGATTCTCGACCCGATCACGATTTCGCCAGATCAAACGATTCGCGATGCCCATGCCTTGATGGCGAAATACCGGATCTCCGGGATTCCTGTGACAAAAGACAAGAAACTGGTCGGTATTCTCACGAATCGCGATCTGCGGTTTGAAACCCGGATGGATTTGAAGGTCTCGCAAATCATGAAGCGCGACAAGCTGATCACGGCGCCAGAAGGGACCAGCTTGGAAAAGGCTCGCGAGGTGTTGCACGAGCACCGGATCGAGAAGCTGCCGGTCGTCAATAAAGATTTTGAGCTGAAGGGCCTCATTACCATCAAGGATATCGAAAAACGCATCATGTATCCCAATGCCTGCAAGGACGGACATGGCCGGCTCTGTGTCGGTGCGGCGGTTGGGGTGGGGCCCGAGACTGAAGATCGTGTAGCGCAGCTCAAGAAGGCTGGGGTAGACCTTATCGTGGTCGATACAGCTCACGGGCATTCTCAAGCGGTGCTCGATACGGTCAAGATGATCAAGAAACGTTATCCGGGACTCGAACTGATAGCAGGGAATATCGGCACCGCCGAGGCGGCAAAGGATCTCCTCAAGGCCGGTGTCGATGCCGTAAAAGTAGGTGTGGGGCCCGGCTCAATTTGTACGACCCGCATTGTATCCGGCGCCGGGATGCCGCAACTGACGGCGATTGCTGATTGCGCAAAAGTCCTTGCCGGCAGCGGTATTCCGATCATTGCAGACGGCGGGATCAAGTATTCTGGCGATATTACGAAGGCTTTGGCAGCGGGCGCCTCTTCGGTCATGCTGGGCGGACTCTTGGCAGGCACGGAAGAATCGCCGGGTGACACGGAACTGTACCAAGCCAGAACCTATAAGGTGTACCGCGGCATGGGCTCGATCGGCGCGATGGAGCGAGGCGGCGGAGATCGGTATGGGCAAGGCGGGCGTCCGGCGCAGAAATTGGTCCCTGAAGGCATCGAAGGTCGCGTCCCCTATAAGGGAAAACTTTCAGCCGTCATCTACCAATTGATTGGCGGCGTGAAGTCCGGCATGGGCTATTGCGGATGCAAGACGATCTCTGACTTACAGCAGAAGGCCACGTTTATCAGGCAGACGGTCGCCGGTCTTCGCGAAAGCCACGTGCACGATGTGATTATCACGAAGGAAGCGCCGAATTACCGGATGGATTGGGAATAGTTTCTGCTACCCCTTACGCCTTACGCCTCACCCCTAACCGCATCAAGATGGAACTTTGGCACAATAGAATCCTGGTTCTCGATTTCGGGTCGCAATATACCCAGCTGATTGCACGCCGTATTCGCGAAGCCCACGTCTACTCGCAAATTCTGCCCTGCACCGTTCCCTTGGCGACCATCCTTGCCTACCGTCCGCAAGGCATCGTATTGTCTGGCGGCCCCTCCAGTGTGTATGAGAAGAGGGCGCCGTCCGTTCCCAAGGAACTCTTCGATCTAGGTATTCCCATTCTCGGTATTTGCTACGGGATGCAGCTTGTGACCCATCTCTCGGGCGGAGAGGTGGCTAAATCCAAGCACCGGGAGTATGGCCGGGCCGATCTTACGATCGACGACAAGAGCAATCTCTTCAAGGGTATCGGCGAAGGCGGATCGACCGTCGTCTGGATGTCGCACGGAGACCGTATCGAGCGGATGCCGCCGGGCTTCCGGTCGATCGCGCATACTGCGAATTCACCGATCGCTGCGATGAAGCGTGATGATCACAAGCGTCGAATCTATTGTCTTCAGTTTCATCCGGAAGTCGTGCATACGCCGGAGGGAACCCAGATCCTTCGGAATTTCGTCTATGATATTTGTGGCTGTAAGCCGACCTGGACGATGCAGTCCTATGTGGAGACGGCGGTACAGCAGATTCGCGAGCAAGTCGGCAAGGAGCGAGTGATCTGTGCTTTGAGTGGTGGGGTGGACTCATCTGTGGCAGCGGCCCTCACCCATCGCGCCATTGGTGACCAGTTGACCTGTATCTTTGTCGATAATGGACTGCTTCGGGCGGGAGAGAAAGAACAGGTCAAACAGACCTTCGCGCAACAGCTTCATCTGAACTTGCGCCTCCTCGATGCGTCCGATTCGTTTCTTGCCAAGCTCAAAGGGGTGATCGATCCGGAGCGTAAACGGAAAATTATCGGGAAGCAGTTTATCGAACAGTTCGAGGCCGAAGCGAAGAAGAAATCTGGCGGCGCGAAGTTTCTGGTTCAGGGCACGCTCTACCCAGATGTGATTGAGAGTGTGAGCTTTAAGGGCCCATCCGCTACGATCAAGACGCATCACAATGTGGGCGGGTTGCCGGCTCGGATGAAGCTCAAGTTGATTGAGCCCTTGCGGGAACTGTTTAAGGATGAAGTGCGAGTACTGGGGAAGGAACTGGGTTTGCCGGACGAGATTGTGTGGCGGCAACCTTTCCCAGGGCCTGGCCTTGCCATTCGGGTGCTGGGAGCGGTTACGCAGGAGCGACTGGTCATCCTGCGAGCGGCCGAGTCCATTCTCGATCAGGAGATTCGCGCAGCGGGTTTGTATCGGGAGATTTGGCAGTCGCTTGCCGTGCTGTTGCCGATCAGGACCGTGGGCGTCATGGGCGATCAGCGAACCTATGAACATGTTATTGCACTGCGTGCCGTCACGAGTTTGGACGGCATGACGGCCGATTGGGCCAAGATTCCAAATGATGTGTTGGGCAAGCTGTCGAACCGGATCATCAATGAAGTGAAGGGCGTCAATCGGGTAGTCTACGACATCAGTTCGAAACCACCGGCCACGATTGAATGGGAATAGGGGACGTGAGGGGTGAGGGGTTAGGCGTGAATCGAGAGGGGAATGCGGACCTTCCGGTTGCCTCACACCTGACGCCTCACGGCTAACGAGTTATGGAAGTTAGACTACAAAAAGTCATTGCTGGAACCGGATTGGCTTCGCGGCGAAAGGCCGAGGAGTGGATTGCGGCTGGGCGCGTGACGGTCAACGGCAAGGTCGTGACGGAGCTTGGCACCAAGGTCGATCCGGATCGCGTCCATATCAAGGTGGATGGCAAGCATATCAGTTCCGCCCAGCCCTACGTGTATCTGTTGCTGAATAAGCCGAAGAATGTGATGTCGACATTGAACGATCCTGGAGGCAGGCCGACGGTGAAGGATTTTCTCCGTGGGATATCGGTACGGGTGTTTCCCGTCGGTCGGTTAGACTTCGACAGCGAAGGGTTGATGCTCCTGACCAATCACGGCGACTTGGCTCAGACCCTGCTCCATCCCCGCTACCATGTGCCGAAGACCTATCTCATCAAGGTGAAGCAGGTGGTGACGGACGACCATATCCGGCAGTTGGAGCAGGGCGTGCAACTGGAAGACGGCATGACGAGTCCGGCTATCGTAAAGAAGGTGAAGAAGGCCAAGCTGAACTCTTGGCTGGAGATTACGATCCGTGAAGGGCGCCAGCATCAAGTGAAACGTATGATGGAGGCGGTGGGGCATCCGGTCTTGAAGCTGACGAGAATTAAGATGGGTCCGCTTTCGTTGGGCGATCTGGATCCCGGTGAGTTCAGATATCTGACCGACCGTGAAGCGAATGCGTTGCGCGAGCTTGCAGAGCTGAAGCTTGTCGCAGCAGAGGATAGGGAACAGCAAGTTTCCAGGCCGAAGAAGCGGGTCAGCCGGGCTGGATGGGCTCGATCCAAGAAAGTGAAGGTGGTATGAAGGTTAGAACTCATCGATGCGGGGAACTCACAAAATCAGCCATCGGGCAGACCGTTGTCTTAAACGGCTGGGTCCAGAAGCGGCGCGACCATGGCATGGTCATGTTCATCGATCTGCGGGATCGCACAGGGATCACGCAGGTGGTGTTTAACGCCGAACGGAACGCTGCGGTACATCAAGTCTCCCATGCCTTGCGGAGCGAGTGTGTCGTGTCGGTGACAGGCCAAGTGATGGCCCGTCCAGACGAGTCGAAGAATCCCAATCTGCCGACGGGCGAGATCGAAGTTTTCGTGGATGCCGTCGAGATTCTGAACGAGTCGAAGACGCCGCCTTTCATGATCGAAGACGATGCCGAAGTGACGGAGTCGATCCGGCTGAAGTATCGCTACCTGGATCTTCGACGCCCGAAGATGCAGCGGCTGTTAACGATCCGGCACGACATCATGCAGGCAGTCCGTAGTTTTCTGAATGCGGAACGTTTCCTCGAAGTGGAAACGCCGATTTTGACCAAGAGCACGCCGGAAGGCGCGCGCGATTATTTGGTACCGAGCCGTGTGAATCCTGGCCAATTCTACGCGTTGCCTCAGTCGCCGCAGCTCTTCAAGCAGGTGCTCATGGTCAGTGGGGTCGATCGTTACTATCAGATCGCGCGCTGCTTCCGCGACGAGGATCTGCGCAACGATCGGCAGCCGGAATTTACACAGATCGATATCGAAATGTCGTTCGCCGATCGGTTGGACGTCATGAGCTTGATGGAGCAGATGATCGTTACGGTATTTCGTGAAGCGGGCGGCGTTCAATTGCCGACTCCCTTTCCGCGCATGACCTATGCCGAGGCTGTGGGCCGCTATGGATCAGACAAACCGGATCTGCGCTTCGACATGCCGCTGCACGATGTCACAGCCTTTGCGGCAGCCAGCGAGTTCAAGGTGTTCAAGGAGGCGGCGACCAAGGGCGGGATCGTAAAGGCGCTGATCGTGAAGGGTGGAGCGGCCACCCCGCGAAGCAGGATCGATGGGCTCGGTGAGATTGCCAAGAGTTTTGGTGCGAAGGGGCTCGCCTGGCTTAAGATCACGGCGGAGGGGCAGCTTGAGTCTGTGATCGCCAAGTTCCTGGATGCCAAGGCTTTTGCGGCGGCCCTTCCCGACGCCAAGCCAGGCGATTTAGTCCTTTTCGGTGCTGACAAAGCAGCCGTTGTCCACGATGTGTTGGGCCGCATCAGGCTCTTGCTGGGTGAAGAGCTGAAGCTCATCGATACCACAGTCTGGAAGCCTCTGTGGGTCGTCGAGTTTCCCTTGCTGGACTATTCGCCGGAAGATAAGCGATACATCTTCATGCACAATCCCTTTGCTGCGCCGATGGACGAGGATGCGGCATTCCTGGATTCAGAGCCGCTCAAAGTGCGGGCGAAGGCCTATGATATGGTGCTGAACGGAAGCGAGATCGGTGGAGGGAGTATCCGAAACCATCGGAGCGATATCCAGTTTCGCATTCTCGACCTGCTCGGCATCGATAAGGAACAAGCTCAGGCCAAGTTCGGGTTCTTGCTCGACGCGCTGGATTATGGCGCCCCGCCTCATGGGGGTATCGCTTTCGGGCTCGACCGTCTCATCATGTTGCTGGGCGGCGCCGACTCGATCCGCGACGTGATCGCGTTCCCCAAAACACAACGGGCGCAATGTCCGCTGACCGATGCGCCATCGGCGGTTGGAGCCGATCAGTTGAAGGAGTTACGCATTAAGCTCGATCTCGTCGAGTAGCATGATGTTGAAAGAGTCCGCCAGCGTATAGGGAAGGTTAAGGCTTAGGTTGAGGCTGAGCACAGGAATCGAGGCTTTACTCAACCTCAGCCTCGACCTCAACCTTCTTCGCTCACTGCGGCCTCGCTTGGGAAAAGGCGCGTCTCGACGCGCCAGGGTTGGGTGGGTGAGAAGGCTGGCCTTTTTGAACATCCTGCGATAGGGAGACTTCGCTCCATGGCAGGCAATTCGTTCGGGCACATCTTCACTATTACGTCATTCGGCGAGAGCCACGGTCCTGCAATTGGCTGCGTCGTGGATGGCTGTCCTCCCGGTCTGGCCCTTTCTGTCGATGACATCCAACTCGACCTTGATCGGCGCAAGCCCGGCACCTCCCGCCACGTCACGCAGCGGCAGGAATCCGATACAGTCGAAATCCTCTCCGGTGTCTTTGAAGGCAAGACGACCGGTACGCCCATCGCGCTCCTTATTCGAAACGAAGACGCCCGCAGTAAGGACTACGGCAATCTGATCGACACCTTTCGCCCCGGTCACGCGGACTACACCTATTGGCAGAAGTATGGGATTCGCGATCATCGCGGTGGCGGGCGCGCGTCTGCGCGCGAAACAGCGGTGCGAGTGGCGGCAGCGGCGATTGCGAAGAAATGGCTCAACGAAAAATATGGCGTCCTGATCCGTGGCTACCTCAGCCAACTCGGGCCGCATGAAGTGCCGTTCAAGTCCTGGGACGGCGTGGGTGGTAATCCATTTTTCGTGGCTGATCCCGCCGCAGTGCCGAAGCTGGAATCGTTTATGGACGAGCTGCGCAAGGCCGGCGACTCTGTTGGCGCCAGGATCACGACGGTCGCCGAGCATGTGCCCGTCGGCTGGGGCGCTCCGGTCTATGCCAAGCTGGACTCCGATTTGGCCGCGGCTATGATGAGCATCAATGCGGTAAAAGCCGTCGAGATCGGATCGGGGTTTGGTTCTGTGACGCAGCGGGGGTCAGAGCATGGCGACGAACTGACTCCGGAGGGCTTTGTAACGAATCATGCAGGCGGTATTCTCGGCGGTATTTCCACGGGGCAGGATATCGTCGTCACGATCGGGATTAAGCCGACGTCGAGCATCCGTGTGGCTCGCCGGTCTATCGATAAGCAGGGCAATCAAGTGACCGTCGAAACGAATGGCCGTCACGACCCCTGTGTCGGCATCAGAGCGACACCGATTGCCGAAGCCATGATGGCCCTCGTGCTCATGGACCATGCCTTGCTCCACCGCGCACAGAACGCCGATGTGAAGACCAAGACGCCGAAGATTGCCGCGTCTGCAAAGAAATCCGCCAAGTCATTCAAGTCTGCCGGTGTCACGAAGACCAATTCCGATCCCCACGAAGCGTAGTGGTTAGCCCGCACTATTCACGAGGGTTCGTGACGAAACCGTCGAGATGCCAAGCGAGACGGGCGCGCGGAGCCGTGCGGGAGGGAGGCATACTTGAAACAGTACGTTGACCGACCGCGCGGCGAGCCCGCCCGCCGTTAGGCTTGTCGTAGCGGCGTATCGGCGGTTGTAGTAGAAGCCTTCGTGAATAATGCGGGCTCAAGAGGCCATGCCCCCCATCGTCAACATCCATCGAGCGACGGTCTATCGGGGCGACACCTGTGTCTTCACCGACTTTTCGTTGTCGCTCCAAGAGGGTGAACATGTCGCCATTCTCGGTCCCAATGGTGCTGGGAAATCTACATTTTTGAAGTTGCTGGCCGGCGAAGTCCATCCTGTCCCGAACGATGAGACTTATATCCGGCTCTTCGGCGAAGAACGGTGGAACGTCTGGGATGTTCGCAAGCGATTGGGCATGGTCTCGCACGACCTTCAACATCAGTACATGGAAAAGGTGACCGGCCTGAAAGTCGTGCTGTCAGGCTACTATGCGAGCATTGGGACGTACAGTCACCAAGACTTTACCTATGCCCAGATTGCTTGTGCCCATATTGTGATGGAGGAGCTTGGTATCGGTTTCTTGACGGACAGGAGATACGGCGAGATGTCGACCGGCGAACAACGGCGCTGCCTCCTGGGCCGTGCGCTGGTGCATGACCCGACTGCGTTGCTGTTGGATGAACCGACAAGCGGACTCGACCTAACGGCCACGTTTCATTACCTGGATCTGGTGCGGGCGCATATGCGCAAAGGGAAAACCCTGTTGCTGGTGACACACCACATCCACGAGATTCCGCCGGAAGTAGAGCGTGTCATTCTCTTGAAGCAAGGAAAGATTCTTCAGGATGGTGAGAAACGCGCTGTTCTCACTGCAGTTAACCTCAGCCAGTTGTTCGATTGCCCGGTAGCACTGGCTCAAGCCAATGGGTGGTACCAAACCTTGCCTGGCTGACTTACAGTTCACATTTTACAATACATAGCGGATTGAGGCCGCGCTATTTTTTCCGAAACCCGAAGAACATTCCTACCGCTGCTGCCCCTGTTGACGGGAGATATCCGGAGAGGATGTGTTTGAGTCCTTGAGCACCCTGATGTGTCGCCGCGATAGCGTGGCTGATCTGTGTTTCCACTGATGTCCAGTCGAGATTGACCCAGCCGGTCTCTTCCAATACGGCGATGCCTGCCAGCAGTCCGCCTGTGATCAGGGCAGCCATTCTCAGAAATCGTCTGGATGCCCAGCCGATGAAAAATCCTGCCAGATAGCTGCCGCCGATGCCTGCCACAGCCGGGGATGAGTAATTAGCCGCCCATGAGGCGAGGCCTCCTACTGTTGCGATGCCGGCGGCGATGACGGATTTGGCATTCCAGGGCGCGTCGGCTAGAAGCGCCGCACAGATTCCCTGGGAAGCCGGCTCTTGTGGGTGGTCCTGATACTGGTCTGTGTCCATATAGTGAAGTGGTCTAGAGTTTGCTGAAAAACTCGATTTTTGCACGACTCGCTGTTGTCTAGCACGTAAGGTAGTAGTGTTGAATAATCAGCAGGATGCTCAAAATGGCCGTTCAGCAAGGCCGCAGCGAGTCAGGAAGGCTGAGGTTGAGGTCAAGGCTGAGCGAAGATCAAACTCTCTTTAACTCAACCTTAGCCTGAACCTCAACCTTTTTTTCGCAGCGGAATTTTTCAGCATCCTGCTAGAGCCGATTATTCGTGAAGGTATCGCAAGCCTTGGGGTTGCCCGTCTCGAGTCCTTTGCGGAGCCACGTCATGCGCTGCTCGGAGGAGCCGTGTGTCCAGCTTTCCGGCTGAACAGAGCCGCGAGACATTTTTTGGAGCCGGTCGTCTCCGATGGCTGAAGCAGCGCGGAGCCCTTCTTCAAAATCGCCCGGCTCGATCAGGTTCCGCTCACGCTTGGCGTGGTGGCCCCAGACGCCGGCGAAACAATCGGCTTGCAGTTCCATTCGGACCGACAGGGCATTTCCCTCTCGTTCAGAGGCCTGGCGCTGGAGGCGCGTCACTTTCTCTGCAATCCCCATCAGGTTTTGCACGTGATGGCCTACCTCGTGGGCGATCACATAGGCCTGGGCGAAGTCGCCTGGCGCACCCAGGCGGTGCGACATCTCGTTGAAAAAAGACAGGTCCAAATACACTTTGTGATCCCTGGGGCAGTAGAAGGGGCCGACAGCGGACGAGGTGGTCCCGCAAGCAGACTGAACTGCGCCTGTGAAGAGTACGAGTCGAGGGTCTTCATACTGCGGCCCAAGGAGTTGCCTCCAGGTGGTTTCTGTATCGGCGAGGACGACCGAGGCAAATTTTCCGAGTTGGTCGCTGGGGGCTCCGATCGGTGCGGGTTCGGCAGATTCGGAGGGTGTGGATGAGTCGGTAATTTCCTGCACGCCATTGAGCATGTTGAGGAGGGTCACGGGATTGATGCCGGTGAAATAGCTGACGGCGAGTACCAGCACGATGCCGCCGAGTCCCAGGCCTCCCACGCCTCCGACCCTGGCCGGTCCCATGCCTCGACGGTCTTCGACATTGCCGCTTTCTCGTTGCCCTTCCCAGCGCATGAGGATCTCCTGATAGGACGCGGTATTTCAAGTGGGCGGACCAGGCCGCTTCTTTCTCCATGGTCTGAATGAGTTTGTCGGCTTCTGCGCAGTGATCTGGAAGACCGATCACGCGATGCATCATAACCGAAGCAGGGAAGTGGGGGAAGGGCTAGGTTGATGGGGGAGGTGCCCACCTGGGGCGAGCACCTCCGGAGGATGGATGACTATTTTGTTCCTGAGGTGGTGTTCTCCAGTTGGCCGGCAATGCGTTTGAGGTCTTTCGGGTACAGCACGATCTCGATCCGCCGGTTTGAAGCCCTGCCCTGTTCTGTCTCGTTCGAGGCGAGGGGGTGGGTATCGGCATAGCCGACTGCGGAGAGGTGCTGGCGGTCCACACCGCCCTGATCGATCAGGTAGCGCACCACGGTCGTGGCACGCGCCGTTGAGAGTTCCCAGTTTGTCTTGAAGCGATCTTGCAACTTCGGGCTGATGTTCAAGTTATCGGTGTGGCCTTCGATCCGAATTTGTTTGTCTGAGATCTTGTTGAGGATGTCACTGACCGGTTTCAAGACTTTCACACCGGCCGGTTTTACTTGGGCCTGTCCGGAATCAAACAAGACGCGGTCCACCATGTTGATCGTCAGGTGGTCGCGTACCTGCTGAATGGTGATATTGCCCTTGGAGATCTCGTCTTGCAGCGACTTGGACAGCTCTTCCTGTGTGCGAGTCAGGCGGTTGATCTCTTCTTCTTTTGCCAGTTTTGCCAGCCGTTCCTGCTCCAACGTTGCGGCAAGTTGTGATTGCTCCTGCTGTAGTTGCTCACGCTCTTTCGCGATACGAGAGGCGTTGTCCGTTAGCTCAGCAGCCTGTTTCTGGAGCCTGGTGATTTCTTCCTGCGATGAGGCATTCCCGCTCGTGAGCTTTTGTTCAAGATCAGTGATTTGAGCGCGGACATTGCCCAGCTCGCTGTTCAGTTGTCCTTTCTCCTTCTCGATGCCGTCCAGGCGTGATTGCAACTCGCTCGATCGCGCCGCGAGCGCTTCACGCTCTTTGGCCAATGAGACCGCCTGCTGTTCGGCTACTTTTCTCTGAGTCGCTTCCTGGTCCAGGTTTTGTTTGAGCCCTGCTAACTGTTGTTGCAGCTGAGCGGATGTTTTCTTCGCGGCATCAAGCTCAGCTAGCGCTTTCGTGTGGGTTTCCGTGCTCACACATCCCACCACCGCCACGGCACATAATATAGCCAATGTGGGGGCCCGGAGTGGCTTGATTCGGTCAATCGAAATTTGCTTCATAGTCGCCTCCTATCAATGATGGTGAACGGAACAATGAGTAGAGGAGCAAGCGCAATGCCCAATGAACAGGAAACGTGCATGAAAATAATTGCTTATTTCTCATTGAATTGAAAGGCAATTGTTACTTGGCACTCATGCGTATGCAGGAGAACTGAAGCATGCCGCCACAGGCACTGTAGGGTCTATCATACAGTGCCGAAGAGAAGAGCCGGATGAAACTGTATCTATAAGTAGGAAGTGTCATCTGAAGGGGGATGCCTGCATCTATACATTCAGCAAGGCTGGTCTGGGTATAAGACTGGCGCAGGGCGGAGTTGTCCGGCATTGTTCTGTTAAAGGAGGTTGGATATAGTAACCGATTGCTTGGCGAGCGGCGCGATTTGGCACGAACGGTCATGAGCCAGATGGGCTGGGTGAACCTGTTCCGAAGGAATTAGATGCTATGGCTTCTTGGTGATGTCGATCCTTCGTACGATTGCTTTCAACAAACCCTATGGGGTCTTGCCCTGTTTTACCGATCCAGATGGGCGGAAGACCTTGGCGGACTATATCGATCTGCCTGGCGTCTATGCAGCCGGTCGTCTCGATTTGGATAGTGAAGGGCTCCTGCTTCTGACATCGGACGGACGATTGGCCTCTCACATCACGGACCCGCAGCATAAGCTGGCGAAAATCTATCTCGTGCAGATCGAACGCATCCCGAACGAGGAGGCGTTGGAGCAGTTGAGAACGGGTGTCGTGCTGAGAGGTAAGAAGACCAGACCTGCTGAAGTACGCTTACTGGCGAACCATCCGCAGTTGCCTGACCGCTCCGTGCCCATCCGTTTTCGCAAAACCGTGCCGACGGCTTGGGTGGAGATCACGTTGCGCGAGGGGATGAACCGACAGGTCCGGCGCATGACCGCCTCTGTGGGGCATCCGGCCTTGCGGCTTGTGAGGGTGGCAGTCGGGCCGGTTGTACTGGGGGGTCTCCAGGCAGGCGAATGGCGGGAGTTGACAAGTGGCGAGATTGAGCAGATCTATTCCGCTGCTCGTCGTTCGTGAATTGTGAGCGAGACAAGCAAGATGTGCGCGACAGGCGCGACACGAAGTTCGAAGTTCTTGGTTCGAAGTTCTGAAAACCTTGGACTTCGGACCTCGAACCGTCGTCGATCCGACCCGTCCTGCTTTTCGCGCATGTCGCGCGAGTCTCGCGCGAATAATGAGGTGCGCTCACGAGGAGTGGCTCTCGGCGATTTTACGACGAACTGTCATGAATAATGAGATGTGAAGCCTGATGATCCGAGATCACACTCGCTGTACGATCGCGTTAGTCGTAGGCCTGTTGATTGGCCTTGCTGGCTGTCAGACCGGAGGTGGGCGGACCCTGTACGGGACATCCTGTTCGGAGATTGAACGGCAGATCGACCTTTCTGAGAGGATCGATACTCTCAACCGATTGGCCGATGCTTTTGAGCGGCGGTGCTATGAGACCGTGATTGTGCATGGCGAGAAGGCCAGGTCAGAATTCCGGCACAAGACGTTCTCCCTTCTAAAGGAGACCACCAATGTCTTCATTCCGGAGGGTTCTTTCATCGATTACGTCTTGGAAAGTTATGAGCGCGGCTACCTTAGCCTCTTACTGGCGGCGAGCTATGCGAATGTGCAGAAACTGGAGGAGGCAAAGGTCGAACTCAGGCAGCTGGATCATGAGCTTTTTACGCCGCTCTACAATTACGGCGAAGACCCGGTCAATTTGTTGCTATCCGCTGTGTTATGGGAGCGAGTGGGGGAGGTAAACGAGGCGCGCGTCGATTGGCTTCGACTGAGAGACCTAGACGTAATGTGGAAGGGCAAGCAGGATGCAGTTCGTATATTTGCAGCACGACAGGTGGCTTGGATCGATGAGGGACAGGGGGGCAGCGAGCCGTGGCGCGTCTATGGCATCGGCCGATTTCCCGGACTGACGTGGGATCTGCAGTTCTTTGGATCCGCGAGCGGATATTTTTCTGTGAAGGCAAACGAGGAATTTCTTTCCGCCTGCCGGTCCGACACCGGTGTGAGGTTGTCTACCA
>ERZ1292630.1398-Hain-H41-02um-R3-1398-length-23829-cov-7_pt1 | contig 23829 bp, 18 predicted proteins | sample MGYA00564408_ERZ1292630 | MGnify/ENA primary metagenome ERZ1292630 (study PRJEB36523, sample SAMEA6512641) | groundwater metagenome | collected 2019-01-08 | study: AquaDiva: Metagenomics assemblies of 32 groundwater samples
AAGCCTGTGGTGCGTCAAGCCTGTGGTGCGTCAAGCCTGTGGTGCGTCAAGCCTGTGGTGCGTCAAGCCTGCTTGATGGCAGGAACATCAATGGCACAGTTGCGGCGGAGTAGCCGCGGCTTGACGCACCACCCGCCAGAACGTCGGCTCGTGTCGCTACCGAGATAACCCCCCCTCCCCCCCTCCCAGGAATAAGTCTGCGTGTTGGAGGTCTTCGGTAGTGGTCGCATACGCGGCGTCCGGGAGTGTGATCTGAGCCGCCATCGTCGTCACCGCACCGTCGCACGCGTCCAGCAACACTGCATTCACCATCCGCATCAATCGTGCGGCGTGAGTCGCTACCTTCCGTGCCTTTTGCAACTCCGCGTGGGACACAAGTTTGTCGCAGCGAGCGATGTCCTTTGTGAGACGCTGCCGCGTGGTATCCGCCAACTGCAGCGGTACAATTTGAGTGCGGTCCCGCAATCTCAATTGAAAGGCCTTTGTTTGCCCTTGGCACAACATCGTCGACACTGGCTGCCACAAGCACAAGCACGCGGATGGTTCCTGATCGGTCAAGCGGCGTGTGATCTCGTCGTTGGTCCAAATCTGCAGGTCCAGCCTGCAGGTCCAGCCCGCAGGGCAGGGCCGAATTGAGGGTCGTCGCGACAGCGGGTGCACTTCTCAGCCCTTGGCCTTTTTGCGTCACCACGATCAGGTCAACATCTGAATGTTTGTGGGCGTTGCGCCACAAGTGACTGCCCGCTAGAAACACGGCCGCGATGTCCGCTGTCTCGATGTGAAGGTCCTTCCTCAGGGCTCGCAGAATCGCCACCTCCCAGTCTGGCCCTAGGAGCGCAGCGGCCGGATCATCCACGGGCACCGCTGCCGCCATCGATGGTCACACACCGACCTCCAAGGGAGGAGGAGGAAGTCGCCCCCTCTGGGTATCAAGGGGCACCGAGGGGGGGAAGACCACTTTTACTGTGTGATGTCAACGTCAAGATTTGTAAACGGATGCATCCCGGCGGGATACGGCCTCACGCAAAGCACCGCCATTTCCTCGTGAGGCGATGTTGAGAGACGTCAAAGCAACGTTCAAGCCACTAACGGACAAATCGGGAGGCGACAGCCTCAACCCAGAGGGCTTTCAACGGCAACATGCAAACTATGGACGCGCCAAACAAAAGAAAAACTATTGCCATGCGCTCTCTCACGACGCACCCACACTCGATGACGATCGAGGACTATCGGGGGGCAACGGCTCGGCGCCCACCGCATCGCCCGCCCCGCTTGTGGTATTGATTTGCGCGAAGTAGTCGCACACGAGCAGCCAGCAACGGAACGTCTGATCATCAAGCGCCAGCAAATCGACGCTCCGACTGGCGTTCGCGGTTTGAAATACGAGCGAAAATGCATACGTGGTGGGCAATAAGGACGGCTTCGATCCCACGTACGGACCCACAATGCTCGCCGCGCTGCGCAAATGCATCTGGTAGCCCCGTGCGTCCGTTCCCCTCGCGACGCCCACAAGATGGCTCAGGTGAATTCTGCCGCTGATCGTCGCCGAGTCGCTGTGCAGCGCCCAGAGTAGAAACACGTGGTGGCGCTGAAACTCGTCAGGCATGACGCGCAAGGCGAAGAACCGTTCGTGCGGCTTTCCAGTGCGCCCGTACTTGATGAGGTACGTTCCGCGGTGGAGGAGGGCGAACGCCTCCCTTGCGTGGTCAGGGGCGGGCAAAGCGTGCGACAAGCCTCGCATTTGTAAGAGGTTGTCGGAGACCTGATCAAGTGTTAGGTTGGTCGGGCCACGCGGCACCGACGCGACCCGCCCAATTTCACGCCGATAGGGAAGGATGCCCCCTTGGGACGGCGTGGACCTCCCCCCTCCCGCCGACGACACGCTGGACCGCCGAGAGCCCACCGATTCAGCTCGCTCATACCCAGTTCGCTCCGCGGGAATGAAGCCGGCCACGGGCCCTTGATTTCGAAACCGAATTTCCGCCTCGGAAAGGGGAGCCACCGCCGAGCGCGAAGCGGAGCCATGCCGCTGCGTGGCGCTACCGCGGCTGCTATTGGACGCGGACCGCCGCGCGACGTCGTCGAGGCGAACCGAGTCGACTTTCGGAACGGAAGATGTGCGAATGCGACTTGAAAGGTCACTCGTCGGATAGAGCGTTCGCTTCGAGTCGAGCTCCGCCTGCAGCTGACGCCGTGTTACATAGCGGACGGGGGCGTAGATGGTGTCCACTTTCAGTGGCGACACTCGGGCCGGCTCAATCATCGTCGTGCCCACCGAGCCGGAAAAGTCCACGCTGCGACCCGACGACGTAGACCTGAGCCCGCCGCCGCCGCCTCCCACGCGGGAGCGAGAGGCATCGCCCGTTGGGGGTGGAACGGGCGGCGGCGAGGCGCCAGCCTCCCACGGGCGCGACGCCGCGTTCCGCCACTGTGCCGCGGTATCCGTGGACGCTGGCTGATACAGGGGGCGCTGTGCGGCGGCGACCGTGGCTGCCTGACTCGACTGAAGAGAGGCAGCTAAATCCGCCGTACTGTGCAGCAGGACACCCGTGCGAGGGGCGGCATCTCCAGTGGTCACGACTTGTCTGCGCGTGACCGAAGCCACCCGCTCCGTCGAGCCTGAGCGACGGTGGGGGCTCGATTTGGAGACAATCTCGTGGATGTAGCCGTTGCCAGTGGGCGTCACGGTCGCCTCGGTGACACTCGCCGGCGGCAAATCGCGTTCCGCCGTCATTTCTGAGAACTTCAGCGCCAACGACTGCACACGCGACATTCTCTCCTTCGCAAAGAGAGCGAGATGGAGCAAGGGAGAAAAGAGAACGTCCGATGACTGCGCCCCTCGGCCAAATTAGTGTTCGAAACAACACCAAATCAATGCCAAGGCCACAAATGTCACACGAGTAGCAGATTGACAATTACGAGAGAGGAGAGAGAATACGCATCCGACGGGTAATCATGCGAGACACCGCGGTCCGCACTCGAAAAATGAATCTCCGGGCGCCCTCTTCCTCCTCGACCTAACAACTACTGCTGCGGACCGCCGCTGCGAGGCGCCTCGTCATCGTCGATAAACAGTTGCGGATTCTGGAACACTTCGTCGAAAGCGTCAACGGCCTCCTTAATCGTGTCGGCACCTGTCGCGGCGTCGAACAGCTTCCCGAAGATCGAGTTTTGGCGTGCCCGCTCCGGCACCTTCCACTTCACCGCGCCGATCGCCAGGGTTGCGCCGTCGCCATCAATTTCTCGAAAGAGCTCCGCATTTTCGATGAAAATGTTCGAGTTTAACGTGAAGGTGATTCGGCGCACCAATTTGCTATGATCCGTGCCTTCTTGGTACGACGTGGCCACGCGAAAGCTCTTCACTGCGCGCAAGATCCGAAGGTCCGCCGTTTCGTCGAGCAACGCCCGTGTCGGCGCGCTGGGTGAGGCAATGGCCTTCGCCCAGAACCCAGGTTGAGCATCGAGAGTCGGTTGACGCTTGACGAGGAGCGCCTCCAGTGCTTGCTTGTACGGAACGGTGATGTCGGCGATTTTCTTCGTGTACTCGTCCTCTAATTCCGACACTTTCGCCCGATTCCTCACGAGTGCCTCAACGAGGGCGGTCTGGACGCCGCTTTCCGCAGCAGAGGACATGACTCGAGCGATCGAGACAACAGTTACGAGTTAAAGAGAAAGACTGTGTCGGGGATGGGAGGGGGCACAACTGGGCGGCAGTCATTGATCGATAAACGGCTGACATATTGGCCACTTCCCATGACACAGGGACCCAGTGGGAGGTGCGTATTCACTGCGGAACTGCGTTGTTGAGGATGTGCAAAGGGAGATCTAAGGATCAGCAGCCTAATTTATGGCTTGCAAACCTGATCGTCGAACCGTCTCAACGACTGATCCACTGAGAGCTTGAGGGTTTCAAGTCGGGTAAGCCAAGATTGCAGCATGTCACTAGGAGGTCGCCACGCGGGGGCGGCCTGCACCGGCGCAGTGTTCCACAACGCCGCGTGCGGCGACCAGCTGGGTTGTGCAAAAGGCGCGTAGCATCCAGCAGGCCACTGCTGCGTCGGGGCTCCCGCCCATGACGGCGCGGCAGGAATCGGCGCACCCTGCAGCAGCAAGCCGCTGTAGGCGCAGCCGTCGATGCGAGGCGGAGGGTGCCCGAAGTACTTGCCGTAGCACGATCCACAGGTGAGAACATGGGGATCGGGATCGGTTTGCGTCGTCCCCTCCGTCATCGTCTGAGTGCCGCGATCGGCGAGGAGGACGTCGACATAGTGACCCCCGCCGCCGCCACCGTCCGAATCCTCCGAGGCGACGTGCTGCTCGGGCGCCGCCGCGACCACACCGGGTCGGGCCGTTCTCGAAGGCGACGCGGGTGCTCGCGGCCCTTTGGCAGGCACGAGTGGCGGGGCAGTGGGCGGCAGCGTGGACACCGGTCCACTTTCCTCCGACGTGAACGAGTCGAATACGGACTTTGCGGTACTGAGAGCCGCCGTCGCCGCCTGCGGGGGACCTGCAGCTGCCGGCTTCGTAATGGCGTCCACCGTCGCCGCCCCAAGCGTTGCTTTCATTCGCTCCTCCAACTCTTTGCGCTCTTGCTGCCGACGACGCCGCATTTCTTCTGCCGCTGAAGGTGCCACAGCTCCGTGAGGGGCGGGGACAGCCGCCGGACTGGTTGTGCTCACCGCAATGGGTTCGTCCGTCGCGGTTGGTGGCGGCGTGGCGCCACTGCTGGGAGGCACGAGGGGCTTTGCGGCTGGCGACATCCGCCGTTTAATCTTCAGCGCCCCTGAATCGAGGGGTTTCGGCGCCGGCCCACCAGTGCTTTCGGCGGCGGGCCGCGCGGCCCCCTTCACGGACTCATCGTCGGACGACGTCAGCCAGTCGGCAAGACCCTTCGGAGGCATTCGGTGACGCGATGCAGGCTAAAGGCTACCGCCGGCCTACTGGGTAAAAGGGGTCCCCGTCTTGGATGTAACGGGGAACAGCACACAACAATCAACTCTCAGGGATGTTCCTAGAGGATGATCATTGAGCGCGCTTGCTTCCCTTTCAGTGCGGGTGAACTGTCTCTCTCGAGAAAAATGGCGAAACGATCGACGTTTCTAATCGAAGGGGGCACGCACAAAATCTAGCGGGGGCGGGGACGAAGAATGACTTCCCGCCGCCGACGATGCATTCCACGGGGCGGCCAGAGCCCACGCGAGCAGTAAAAGGCATGAGGTCGCGACTAGACCCACCAGTGTCCGTTTTCGACCGGAAGAGTCCGACGATCCTGCAAGCGTCGCAGCGGTGGCGTTGGCTACGGTGCACGGTTGCACGACAGCGGAGGAGGCAGGGCGGGACGACAGCGATGCCGAGCCAAAAGTGTCCATCCATTGGTCAGATAGTAGTGCCGTGTGGACCTCGTCGTTAAGAACGACGCCCCAAGGGAGTTCCCGACCGCCTGTTGGCGCCTTCAAGACCAAACCGATGCCAGCAAGAAGCGTGGCAGCAAGTTTGAACAGCTGCCAGGCAGTGGCGACGTCTTCGCGGCGCTGATTCTCCGCCGTCGCAGCTTGTCCCCCTTTCGCTTCTCCGCGTGAGTCCCGCCAAATATCGCATTGGGCCATAAATGAACGCAACGTAACGCCCTCGAGGTTGCACCCCGGATCACGCCAACCTGCGGTGCGAATGCGACTCGACACGGTGAACAGCCAGTGCAAGCTTTCGGCCAATGCACGAGGGAGAAAATCGGTGCTGCGAGGGCCGTAGGCGGCCACCGCGCCGGGATGACCTCCTGATACGATGATGAGCCACGCCAGTCTAAGTTCCGGCTGAGCCACCGGAGACCCACCGCGCCCCCCCTGACGGGAGCCAAGATTGCCGCAGGAGCCACAGAAGAAGCGATCGGCGACTCCGAACAACTCGTGCAATGCTGTGTTGCCAACCACGTCACATTCCGACGCAACCGAAACGGCGGTCTGTAACATGCGACTGCACAGGCCGCACACGGCGTCCCAGTCCGTCGACGTGACCCCGGTCGACAATTCCTTGCTTCCACCGGCGGTTTGATCCTCCGCCCTCCACTCGTCGTCCACTGCCGGGCTAAGAGGGCGCACGAGGCCATGCAATTCAAAGAAGACCCTGCGGCATAGGACCAGCAGCGGCGTCCTGCCATCAAAGTTGCGGTGAGTGAGGGCGGACGCTCCCGCGTCGACGCCGACGAGGTATTCCGCCATTTTCCAGCGACCCGCTCGAAGAGCGACGTGAAGCGGCGTGTCACCGTGACGTTCATGGGCGGCGGTCAGGCCCTTAATGGCTCCGGTTGTGAGTCTTTCGTGCCCGAGCTGCGGCGATGAGAGAGAGGAGATAGCGTCTTCGTTCGACCCTTTGACGTCACCGCGGCGGCCGGGAAACAGCAGCTCCGCGAGCGCGCCCGTTGACCCGGCAAAAGCCGCACAGTGAAACGGCGTAAAACACAACGGTGGGTTCGAGAGGGCCAGCGGGTCCGCCCCTAGGCTCACGAGCAATCGGACGGCGTTTGCATCGTTCGCCATCGCCGCAAGATGCAACGGCGTCAGGCCGAAGGACTCCTCGGAGGCGAGCCGCGCCGCCCGCCGCAATGCGAGGGTGCCGCCCTCATCGTCGTCTGCACCAGCTGCCCGTCGACGGTGGTGAGCTTTGCTCTGGAGCGCCTTCACGATGGTCTCAAGCGACATGCACGTGCGTCGACAAACGGGGGTGTCTGGCGTCGCAGGGACGAGGGAGGTGAAAATCGAAAGACGTCACCCGGCTCCATTTCGCACCCTTTTGCAACAAACCTTGTGAGGTGATTTCAGCGTAAGAGGGGCACATAGGGAGGGAATGGAATGCGCAGCGATATCGATTATTCGCGAGTCCCGAGCGCGCCGCAGGAGCGGGCCTCACGCTCCAGGTGGATCACAGAGCGCCGTGCTGCGCGCTCCACCAATTCCACGCGTATCGGCCAGCGAAAGCGAGCGCCCCAATGGCGACAATGGTGGACAGCGACACGGGACCGCGCTCCTTGGACTTGGCCATCACCGCCTTGAGGACGCTCAACTTCCACGGCGAGTAGGGCGGATACCGCACGCGGTTCACGCGCTCGAGGCCCGGATTCTTCACCAAGACGGCTTTCCGGTGCGTATAGTTGTCGAAGGAATGCTTGCCGTGGTAGCATCCACAACCACTGGGCCCGACGCCGCCGAACGGGAGGCCTGCCACTGACGTATGCATCAAGGTGTCGTTGATCGTGACCCCGCCGGCCGTGGTCTCGTCGAGGACACGCTTGATGAAATCCTTCCGCGTGCTGAACACATAGAGTGCCAACGGCTTGTCGCGGTCGTTGACGAAGTTGATCGCCTCATCCGCCGTGCGGAATTCAACGATCGGCAAGAGCGGCCCGAAAATCTCCTCCGTCATCAATGGGGAGTCCACGGCCACCTTGTCGAGCACCGTGGGCGCAATAAAGTTGGTGGCCGCATCGATCTCGCCTCCGACCACAATCGTCCCGAACGCGAGCAGTTTCCTCACTCGCTCGAAGTGGCGCTCGTTGACAATGCGCGCGTAGTCCGTGCACGCCTTTGGATCTGGGCCCATGAACTCATCTCGCGCGGTGCGGAGGCTTTGAATCAACTGCGCCTTGACGGCGGGGTGGACAAGTAGGTAGTCCGGCGCGATGCACGTCTGGCCAGCGTTCATGAAGCGGCCCCACATGATACGCCGGGCAGCAACGTCCACGTTGGCCGTCTCATCGACAATGCAAGGCGACTTGCCACCGAGCTCCAGCGTCACCGGGGTCAGATGCTTCGCCGCCGCAGTGGCGACGATGCGGCCAACCGCGCCGCTTCCTGTGTAGAAAATGTGGTCCCATTTCGCTTCGAGCAGCGCCGACGTTTCAGCGACCGCACCGAGTACCACCTGGACGATACCGTTGCTAAAATAGGTGGGCAGGAGCTTCGCCAACAACGCGGCGGTGTGCGGGGATACCTCGGAGGGTTTCACCACCACCGTGTTGCCGCCGCTGAGAGCACCGACCAGTGGAAGCAGCACGAGCTGCACGGGATAGTTCCACGCGCCAATGATGAGGCACGCGCCAAAAGGGTCGTGGTGAATGCGCGCAGGGTCGAGCAGCTGGATGCCCTCCCGGTCGGCCGGTGTCGGCTTGGCCCAGCTGCTCAGGTGGTCGAGGGCGTGAATAACGTCGGTCTTTACCAGGAGGACTTCTGTTGCCATGGCCTCGTAGTGGCTCTTGCCGAGGTCGGCTTTGAGCGCATCGCACAACGCGACCTCGTGTTCCTCGAGCAGGAGCTTGAGTTGCCGCAAGGCGGCCTTGCGCTGGTCAATCGTCCGGAGGGCCCCCTTGCGGAACGTGGCGCGGCAACGTGCCACTACGCCTGGGATTTCGCTCATCGGCGTGGCGGAGGACATGCACCGATCGGTAGATACCTTCGGCATGAGAGAGCGTTGGCGGTAAGGGGCAGTAAGAGTCTGTATCATCGATCAGAGAGACGCCATCCATGCCAAGAGAGGTGGCCGACAATCGCGTCACACAGAAGGGCTCCTTTTGAGTCCTTTCCAGCATGGAAATTTCCGGATGGAATCCATTTCGTCTCTATCGCGCAAATTCGCTACACACACGCGACGTGGGAACAAAAACTGAAAGCCGAAAACCCGGCATAGTGCCCTTCTTCCGGACCGGATCACAGTGGCCCGATATAACAACTGGTTTTTTTTGTTGCAAAATCTGCGGCTGCTCGGTCACTGAACGGCACAGCTGCTTTCCTCCTTCTCGGGTTGCGGTCCGCGGGGCCCGTCTGGAACCGGCGCGGCAGGATGCTGAACAATCGCGGCCGTGACGACGACGTCGGTCTGCTCGACCTCGCTGCGTGTGAGTTGCACACCTGCTAGATCCGCGGCGACCCGGGTAAACAGCGACTGGACACGGTCACCCGTTTTGGCAGAGACCTGGTGGGGAATCATCTGGTGCTCGATGGCATAGAGGCTATGCTTCTCGGGCTTGACTTGCCGCAAGTGCTGCAAGTCGTTCTTGTTCCCTACGAGTGCCATGTAAGGGCGTTTGTCCGCCTTGAACTCGCGGACGACGAAGTCGTACCAGTCATCGACATTTTTAAACGTTTCGGGGTTCGTGACGTCGTACACGAAAATAACGGCCGCGCAGCCATAGATGTACTTTCCGAGCATTTTGCCTCCGACTTGCTGACCGCCAATGTCCCAGATTTGCATCGTCACGTTGATGTTTCCAGGAAGTTGAATTTTTTTGTTGAAAAAGTCCACCCCGATGGTCTGCTTGTAACTTTGGGCGAACCCCCCTTGCGTGAAACGGTTGATCAACGATGTTTTGCCCACAGCGCCGTCGCCGACGACAATGACCTTGTACTGGAGGTGCTCCACTTCATCGTCACTATCGTCATTGGCGCCGCTTGCGGGCCCCCCCGGCAGGCCCGCGAGCGGTGGAGCTGCGGTCATTATGGTGCTGTTTGTATTTCGTAGAAGTCAAAAGAGGATCAAAAAACACGGTGGTTGGACCCCAACTTTTTCACCTTCAGAAATAATCAACGCGTATCGGGACTACGCCGCCATCTCTGTTCGGGGCACGAAAAATTGGGACTAGGGGCACATGAGAATCGTACAAAAAAAAACACAACGCGATTGAAGGTCTAATGGAGGAGGGGGTCATTGGTCGCCATCTGGTTGTACGACGGAGGCGTGTCGCGGCGGTGACGGCACGGCGTGCCGATGCACAAGCGCCGCGAGGGAGAGAGCCTTCCCCTTTTGATTGTGGGCCTGCTCCCGTCGGCGCGCCTCGATTCGGTTAAGACGCTGCCTTCTGGCCACGTCCATGGTATTGGTACACACCATGGCGACTTCGAAGAGCAGAGACGCCTCGTGGTGGATGCCCTCGCTGTCGAGAATGTCGTTCACAACGGCATCGGGTGCCATCGGGCTGCTGCTCCCGCCAACGGCCTCGTGGACGGCGCAAAGGTCATAAAGCACGACGAGACGCCGAATGACGCCCAGCATCTCGCGCGCCGCCGACGGGGAGGTGTCGTATGGGCGGGTCATGAACTGAGCGACCGTGACGAACGCGTCTCGAAGCGCCTCAAAGGGAGGGTCCGTCACGACCGCACCGGGCTTCAGCGCGGTGAACCCTAGACATCCGACGACGACGTCGGAGATGTCAGCAATATCGCTGGCCAGGTTGATGACGGTCGCCTTCAGCATGCGCATCATGCGCGCCAGTGTCGCCGGCTGGCAGCGAAAGTAGAGCGACTCGCGGAAAGGCGGCAGAGCCGGAGCTCCGGTCGTTGACTGAAGCTGCGAGCCTCCGCGGCTCGGACTTACAGTCAGACCATCCGACCGCGGGTCGTCAGCGCGCAAAGTGGGGTCCGCGGTGCTTCCGGACCGCTGCGCCAACAGGGCACATTGGGCTTCCAGGTCGGCGACCTGTTCTTGTAGTTGCTCGCGAACCCGTTGAATGCGAACTTCCACGTCGGCGTCGCATAGAAGGTCTCGATCGCCCAGGCCTGCGCTCACCTCGTCGGCAGGCACCGCGTGCAACAGCGTCGCTTGAATGGGACTCATGTCCAACGGAACGTCCCGATTGCTCCGATGGAACGACAGAAGAGCTGCCTGCGCGGAGTGGCCTGCCGTGCCGATTCGCGCCGACTGCGGTCGGCTGCTGCTGCAGGAGGACGCGCCGCCACCACCGACCGATGGATACAGCAGGGGCGATTTTTTCCCCGTCAGGTGCGGCGACAGCCGCGCGAGGGAGGAACCCGCGGCGGAGGTGCCAACGACGGCCGCCATCAAGAAGTCATCGGCATCGATGTCGTCGTCCTCCTCCTCGTCGCTGGACACAAACGTCACGGCCGCCGCGGACGACAGGAGGGCGGCGGCGTGTCCCCCTTCGCGCATGCGCAGCAGCTCCTGCTGCATGGAGCGGATCTTTTCGCGAAGCTTGTTGGTGTCGCCGACCACCTGAGCCATGCGGCGAAGAACCTGGCCGTCGGGCGCCGCGGTGGAGGATCCCAAAGGGGGCGTGGACCCCGGCAGAGCCGCGGCGGCGAAGGGGATGATGTCGGGTAGCTGCCAAGTCGCCGCCGATCGCGAGGGGAGAGACGCGGCGTCGCGCGCTCCGGTCGTCGTATCGGTGACACCCACGGTGAGTCCCAAGTGAAAGGACGATTCCAGCCGCGCGTCCTCCTGTTCGCGCGCGGCACGCTCATCGACGACGATTTGGGCAATGAGCGCGGACAACGCCGACACAGATGCCCCGTCAGGCGGGGGCTCGGGTTTCTGATGTGCGACGGTGAGATCACGAAGCCGTGTTTGCTGGCTGGCGAGGCGAGCGCGAACGGCGGTTAACTCGCCCTCAGCGGAAGCAAGTTCGTCTTCAAGCAAGTCTGCGCGATCGTCCGAGAGCCCGCCGAGCCACCAGTCCGCATTGGCCGCCACGACGCCCCTGGGACGCCGGTGCTCGGTACCCCCGACATCGCTGCTCAGCGCCAGCAGTGACCCTGACACCGCGGTGGTGAGGCGTTCCAAACCACCGAGACAGCGATCAAGCACGTGCCTCTGGCTGACGAGCCGGTCGATCGAGATCACCATCTCCGCGTGTCGGGCGGCCACATCGTTGCTATCAACGGCGGCGACCGTGGCCGTCATACAGTCACGCACCAGAGGAACGGGTCAATTAGTTTTCAGTAGAACACTGTGTGTACGCTGCGAAACGTGTGACCGACAACATACGACCATTTCCCTTCGTCTGTCCACCTACGTTTTAGCACGGTCGAGGAGGAGGGTCAGCAACGGAGAGAAGCATCGTGAGGCAGTAGCGCATGCCGAGCTTCTACACGAAATCACGATGCGTTTTGCCAAGCTTTTGAGGCATCTTGTTTGCGCACCAAGTATTTGAGTGACTCTTGCAACGCTTGAGATTAACTCAAGCGTGGTGGCAGCATAAAAACCGGCGGCCGTGTGTCACTTTGCCACACTGCGGGCATCGCATGCGCACCGACCGGGCAGGTAGTCGGGAAGCAGGTAGCACGCCAATCCCGCAAAACCCACCGCCGCGACGCCCTTCGCGCCGAGGATGCGGTAGAGGAAAAAGAGCACGTTCTTGATGACGTGGGGGAACAACACCACGCCCGCGACGAGCGCGAGGCACGCCGTGACCGCAAGCGCCAGCAAAATCTCCGGGGCCAAAAGTACGGTGAGTGCCCCGTATGCCATTACACCAAGAACCACGGTGACGCCGACCGCGACGGCCGTCACCCGTTGCATCGACGCGTTTTGACTGAGCGCAACTTGTAGGTCCTGCTGCGTCAGCTGCAATTCCGCCGCCTTCGTCGTGGCCATCGACGTCGCGGTGCTGAGTTGGCTCTGAAGGGCGGCGCGCTCCATGTCGCGATCGGCCGCTACTGCGACCAGCCGCTCTTCCAGCTCCAGGACAAGTTGTTTCGACGCGGCGAGGTCTCGTTCGTGCTGGCGCTCTTTTTCCTTCAGCATCGCCACGAGGCGTTCCGTCGCTAGTAGTTGCTGTTTCATGGCCATTTCGTTAGCAACGGACAGGTCTCTCTCACGCTGAGCCTGAAGTTGTGACTCGCGAGAAACCTGGAGGTCGCGTTGAACTTTGGCGAGGTGGACGTCATGTTCGGTCTCGAGTTGCAACTGTGAATCCCGATCGCCCGCCGAATGCGACGCCGAGTTGCCACTGCACGCCGCCGGGGTGGCATCGCCCGACGCGCCACAATGAGAACCTCTGAATTGGTTGGACAATCGCAAAGGAGGCGACGCATCGACGGCACCTTCTTCGTTTTCTGAGGAGTGCGTCATCGCGGCGTCCGACGCGGCGGCCGCTGCTTGTGTGTCTGGCGTATCGCAACAGCAGTTCATCAGCGTCTCAATATCGCCTGGATTGACCGTGGCCAAGTCGATCATGCAAAGGTCGGGAGCGCCCACCACGCGACTTTGTGCCATGGCGACGATGCCCAGCGTCTTTCCTCCCTCGACCATCTCAACGAGCGTCGGGATCACGATGCTCTCCACCGAGGAAAGGTGAAAGTTTGTCATTGATTTTGACAGATGCGAGACGACGGATTCACAGAAGAAGAGCCGACGGCCGCTCTTCATCTGCTCCAGCGTATACGCCATGAGCCGGTTGCGCACGACGTCCTGCTTTTCCTCTTCCGTGTAAGGGACGAAAGGGAAGAAGTCGTCGACGCGGGCAGCGAGGGGCTCACCGTAGCGTTGAACGATGAGTCGTCTGCACTCCGCACTCCAGGCGCTTCGCATTTCCGTCTGCCGATCCGGACTGGCGATCAAGTACTCCTCACGGCCTTGCTTGATCGCGTCGGCGCAGAGATTCGTCGTCAGGATGAACGTCGCGTTCGTCGTGGTGACCGTGCGGTCAGCCGACTTGAGCGACTGCAGCGACCCGTGTCGGTGAAAGGCATTCAGCCACACATGTTGAACGGCCGTGGAGTCGCTTTTTTCGAACTCGTCGAGGACGATGACGGCCGTCTGGCACTTGTGGAGGGCGGTCAGCAACATGCCGTCCCCGACATGCGCTGCCGGGGGGTCGACAAGGCTGTAGACGGTCTCCTTGGTGCCATAGTTGGCCATGGAAAGGACGAGCAGTTCCCCAGTGCGCTCGGGCTCAGGCACACCAAAGAACAGTCGTGGAAGTAATTTGGCGAGCTCCGTCTTACCGTGCCCTGATGGGCCGAAGAAGAGCCAAACGTTCGGTTTCTGCGCCTTGACGATGCCAAGCCGGCGCAGTTTGTCCTTCTGCTTGAGTCCGTCGAAGATGTGCCGCTGCCCGACGTACTCCATCGACACCGTGTCCCAATTCAGCGCAGGGCGGTACACGTCATGCTCCACGGCCGCGGCCGCGGCTCGTCGAAACGAAGGTGTGCGACACTCGCGACACACGGCGGCGACTTCTCGTTGACGTCGAAACACGCTCGCGTCGTGCGCGATCGCGTCGAGGACACAACGCGGTAAGTCAAATGTGGCACAATATCGATCGAAGTCGATGCCCGAGGCACGTGCGTCCCGCTGGACAGCGACGTCAAGAGCTGCGCGGCTCACATCAAGTGCGCGGGAAACCGGAAGCCAGCCTCGGATCATCCCGCGAACGGCGAGGAACGCTCTCAAGGCGTCCAGGAGCAGGCGCATGAGATGCTCCGTCTCCCTCCCTGACCACTCCGCTAATTCGGCGAGCGAGCTGAAGTAGGCATCGGGTGTGATGGGGTAAATGTTCCCCTCAAGCTTCAACTCGAATGCAATGGTTTCGCCCAGTAGACGGACGAGGAACTGAGAGAGCGGGTTCTCTGACTTCTCCATGTCAAGAATCATCGCGGCAGAAGCGTACCGCTGCTTGACATCGGCAGGAAGGCTCGCGTGCGTGCCCAATGAACAAAAATGCAAAGCCAGGGTGACAGTGATTGACCTTGTCGGCCACGATTCCCACTTCTGGCCATCAACGAGCTGCTGCAGCCCCCCGCGCGCGGAGTCCGCGATGACCCAGGAGGAGTAGGTGTCTTCCCGCCGGACCACAGCAGTCACGTTATACGCAGGATAAAATGACCATAGCTGAGAAAACGAAAGCCACGCCAGCGTGTCAGTTGTGTTTCCTTCCAAGCCCGCGTTTGTGAAATCCTCCGTGTTAAAATCCCATTCGCGTGGTTCTTGGTTCGTCCGTGTCGTCACTACTCCGTTCAGGGACCGGTTCCAGCTCATGCTTGGAGTGGAGGGGAAAAAGAAGGGGGGCGTGTCTTCCTACCCATTTTCACCGCAACAGCATCAGCACCATGTACGACGAACAACGTACCGCGTCAAAGTTGCCCGGACCGCAGCCCCTCACAAACAACATTCGCCTGAACGTTGATCATCTCATCTCACCGACTGCCCGCGGCCATCAAGAAGACAGCAGCAGCGTTGTATGGTTCGATTCGGTATGTCCTGGCGTGGCGACGACATCCACAACGGCGTCCAACTTGACGACGCATGCCAGCCGCGGGGCGACGTCGGCCGCGAAGTCGTTCGCCACGATGTGCATATGCCGCCGGAGCCGGTGAATGGGGCCTAAGGCGAGTTCGAAGAGAAACACCGCGTCGTCGTCGAGCACGTCAACGACGTCGAAGCTGCCTGTGTGAGCCATCGAATTGGGATTGCCCACAAGAACCTCGCTATTGCAGACAGCGACCGAGGACACGTCGATTTGCCGCACACCCCTGAACAGGGAGACACGCTCGACTAGCTCTCTACCGGACGCCGGGGCGCCATTAGTCTCGGACCACCGCCTCGCAGGTCCGTCGACAACGAAAAACAGAGCCGGGAACACTGGACATTGCAATGCGAGCGGCACATCGGGACACTTGCGCGACAAGGCGCGATCCGGCAGCTCGTCAAAGTCTGGATCGATTCGCGGCTCCTGTACGTGGTGCAGCCAACCACCGCCAGCTACGGCGGGCGCGGGTGTACGTTGAGGAGGAGGCGCATCATCGGGTCGCGCGGCATCGCTGTACACAACGTCGACCGGGTCGGCGGACTGCAGGTAGCGGTGTCGATACACGTGCGCGATGAGAGGTTCGGCTGACGGGAACATGGTCCGTTGCGAACAATCGCCGCTGGAAGGAGCCCCATGGTGCCCCGTTTCGTGGGCCCTCATCCACAAGGTGGTCGTCGTGACGTACTCAACGGGCCGCCATAGATGTGGGGGAGGCTGCCGGTACATCGTCGTCGAGTTCCGCGACGGCACCGGCAGCATGATGGCGTATTAATCGATGTCGCGCGCGAACAAATAATATGCAACGGCATGCGGTGGGTGCTTACCAGTGAGTGGGGTGAACGGCACCCCCACACGTTGGTGTGTGTGAACAACCATCGAGCACGCAACGCATGCATGTTAGCCGCAGGCCGTTGCTGCTCCGTGGGCCACAAGGTGGAGTGTTTTTGGAGAAACTTTGAACTTTTTGCGGCACATAATTCCATCCTTCTACGGGGCCCTGAGGGCAAGAGCCCTTCCCGCCCCCTGCGGCGGCTACGGCGCACCATGCCTCCTGGCAAAGCCACCCTTGTGGTACCGTTCAATCATTTCGTGCAGCTCGTCGGGCGATTTCGACGGTGGCGGCGGCCGTTGCCAGTTGTACTTTTCAAACAGCTTCTTACTGCGCTCTGCATCGGCAGACACAGTATTGTAAAGCCGATCGACGGTAGTGGCCAGCTCGATTTTGCTGGAGAACCGCTTCAGGTGAACCTCTGACTTAGCCAAGTACTGCTTTTCCAGTTGCCCCTGACGCTGTTCGTGGTCCGCCAGGCCCTTGGCAAAGAGGCGGTCGACCACCGACTGCATGTCTTCTGGGGTGAGCGGACGGACCTGGCTAGCGGCGGCTTTTGGGCTCCCATAGGTGGCCTCCTCGAGAGCCACGAGCTTGTCCCGTCGCGCCAACAGGCTGCCGCGGTAGAGGTTCTCGGTCGATGCTTTTAGCTGCGCAGGCTTCAGCCGTCGTGTGCTGCGTGTGATAGGAGGCGGCGGCGACAAAGGCACCGGCGTGCTGAGCCGCTTCCACGTGTCACCGCCGTTGGGCGACGAGGGTCGACTGGATCGCCCCGCGGGGGTGACGGCGCGGTGGCTGGGTCGCCCCGTATTGTCCGCCATGAACACGACGCGATGAATGTCAAGATCGATCACTTCACCGAACCTGAGATCGAGAGCCATGGGGGAGGATCAAGACCACACCGGCGCGTTGTGTACCTCGTCGCAAAACGACTCGTGCGAAAGGTGGTGTCGAAGCAAAAGTTGAAAACAACAATCTCCGGTTACCCGTGCCCGCATCGTACAACGATCGGAACGCTAATCGCCCTCCCCATTCGGCAATTCCCTTGGCGTGCATTTACCAGCGTGCGCTGGCAGTAGCACGTACAAGATCGTGCTGAAATCTGCACGATGCCCCGTACGTGCAGTTCCCCCTCTGGAACGCGAAGCACGCTTGCGGACTACGGGACCGGGCGTAACCGTACCCGGTCGCTGCTTGGGACGGTGGCGAGCGGTGGAACGGGCCGCGGTACGAGGAGTTGCTTGACCACGATGCGTCACTCTCCGCTCGCGGTCTCTGTGTGCCATAGTAATCGTGGGACGCTCGTCCCCCTCCGTCCACATTGCCCTGGCCGTCCAGTTCATAACGACCCTGACGATAACCACCGCCGGATGAAGGACCTCCGTGAGTCGAGGCAGCGACGTTCCTTCCTGGGGCGACACCGTGCGAAAATCGACAGTGCATACGGGAACAATTGCCCCGTTGAAAGTCGAAGCAGACGTTGCCGCCACCAACGGCGGACGCCGGAGAGGGAGCACGACGTTCCTGAAAAGACATGGCGGGCCGCGCGTTCGAATAGCCAAACTCCCGTGGATACGGACGCTGCGTAGGGGATCGCGAACGACCAGAAACATCGTGGCTATAGCGGCACACCGCGCGAGTGCACCTACCTTGCTGGTAGTCGAAGCAGACGCCGGGGCGAGGTGAGTTCCACATGCGCGAATCTTGCGGGTGCGTGGACATGGCTGATGAGTCGTACCGCGCCGTCTGATTCGGCCATTGCTGGCGGCCATCGACGAGGCGCGGATCATCATAGGATCGATCGCCCGTGTGGCCGTCGGCGGTCCGGTGCGCCTGGCGATTGCGGGTGTCTCCATCCACGGAGGTGGGAGCGAGCGGCAGTGATATCGATCTGGGCGGAATGGCGGCGTCGTCCCAGTCGAGTCGATCTTCGGGCCGCGCCGCCACGACGGATGGTTGCGGCCGGAAGGCCGCGTCGGCGAATCCAGCGGATGACGAAGGATGGGCTGTTTGCCCAAATAGCATCGAGGCTAAGCGGTCGTCGACGAGGCCATATGTGGAGGGCAACGCGGCTGTGGCGGTCGAAGGGCTCGCACCGAATGGCCAATCACTCGACAGCATTCCACCGAAGGGAAGCAACTAGATTTTACCTTGAAGGTGAAAGAGCGCTGCTTAATGGCAGAAAGGGGGATCGCAGATCAACAAATAGCCTTCATGCGCCCCTGCGCCGGTGCCAAAAAGGTCGGTTACCAAACCAACGTCCGCCTCCTCCTCCCTCTCAGCCTTTCGATACGACACCGTCGCGTTTCGCCGTTCGTTAGTTTCACTCAATTGCATGGCCGGCGGCAGAGACCGTTGCCTTCTCGAGACCGCGTTGAGATGCATCCGACCCAGGGGGGGGGGTCGGTGGCGGAGCGAAATCGGTCAAACCTTTTTTTTTAGCGCGGCGGGGACGAACGGCGTTCGTGAAACCCCCCACCGAAGCCGCCTGCGCGATCACCGCCGAATGCGGACTGGGGACCGCCCATTTCCTCTCCCCGCGGCGCCGCGCCGCCGAAGCCGCCTTCGCCAAGGCCACCCCGGAAGTTACGCTCGACGAAATTTCCCCCGCCTCGACCAACGCTCTGAGCCACGGCGCCGCTTCGGCCATCTCCACGCGCCTGCGGACACTCCCTGCTCATGTGGCCCTCTTCACCACAGTTGAAGCAGGCACCTCCGCGACCTCCACCTCCAAATCCACCACCGCCGCGGCCGCCACGGCCCCGCGGGCACTCGCGGCTGATGTGTCCTTCCTCGCCGCAGTTAAAACATGCGCCACTACCGCCTCCGCCACCGCGACCACCGCCTCGGCCCCCACGGAATGGACCTGGGGACGTGCGCCCGGGCGAGCCGCCAAAGCGAGGCGGGGATCCCCCTCGACCACGGCCACGGCCACCGCCAAAGCGACTCGGCGAGTCACGCCCAGGGGGACCGCCGAACCGCCGCGGCGAGATGCCGCCGCCACCCATACGGGTTGGCGAGAATCCGCGCGGTGGACCACCAAAGCCACCACGACCTGACATCAGCTAATAATAATGTTTGTTAAGGCACCTGCCGAAATACTTTCTACCCGAAACCCTCGGCAAATCCCCAATTGCTCGCACACGGCACACCCGTCACCGCATGGTGCCACGAAGCCAACATGTCGCGGCAGCGGCCATGAACTCTGTATTCTGGTGTGCGATCTCCCGTGCCCTCCTCCAGCAGCGCTCCTCCATATCGGCTGGATTGGACACTATTTCTGACATGTAGTGCATACATAGGGGAGGAAAAGGGAAGACCACCCGGGATTGGATTTTGAGGGACGCATCGAGGGTGGGGGCCATCTACAGTACTGTACACTGACCTTCGGTGCCTCGCTCTCTTCTCTCTAGTACTCACGTTCGCCGATGCGGCTCGTTGGTGCCCGCGACTGGCGGGATTGGAGAGCTGCGCTGCACAGCCGGCAATCTCTCCGTAGAGAGAGGTCGTGGGTGCGGTCGACGGGGCGGGGCCTTTGCGACGCGCATCGCGCCCGGCTGCCGGCGTTCTCCGGTAACACTGACGCCCTCCACGGCCGTCATGACTCGTTCGAGGCAGGTGAAGCAAAGAGGCACCATGCCGTCCATCCACTCGTCATTGTGACAGGCACTCTGAAAATCCGCCTCTGTCCGTAGTGTGGAATCCGCACTCGCGAGCCGGACCGCAAAATCCGCAGACCCACTCGCCAGCGAGGGTTCCCCTTGCATCAGCCACGGCAGCAGCACATGGCGCCGCGCCACCTTCGAGAACGGACTCCGGGAGGAGGAGTGGTGAACCCCAGTCGCGAGAGCGGGTTCCGACTTGCCGCACAACGTGCAGCGAGCAGCGGCCGTGGCCGGTCCACCTCGATGCGGTTGGGCCTTGGATCCACGAGGGGGCCGACCGTCGTCCGCCGGCGAGCTGCTGCGGGAGTCCGTCGCTCGGCCAGGAGAGGAAAGGGGCGGCCGCCGCGTCGCCCCGCCTGACCGTGGCGGCGACCGCGACCCGCTGGATGTGCCGATGACGTTGATTTCGCGGCCAAGCGTCCCCTCCACCGCGGCGGCGGCTCCGCGCAATACCGACGTACAAAGCAAGTTGACCCGGTCCTTCTCATCGATCTTGAAGTATGCCACCATGCTGGTGACCCGGAAGGACGACGTCGGCGCGGCAGCCGACGACAACTTGTGCGGTTGTTGCGCGGCCGCGCCTGTGTCGCCGCCCGCGGCGATCTCGATGCGCGCCGCCACGTCCCGGCACGCTTCTTCGATGCGCCGCGCCGTGTGCGTGCTGGACAGAGAACTTGCTTTCACGAACCTCGAGGCGAGGGAGACGGTCGTTCGTTCGTCCACCGGGACGTGTGCGCCCATGTCTAAGGTATTGGTGCGACGCTCAACGTAGAGCACATTCGGCGTCCAATTGGCCACGATGATGCCGTTATTTCCGGCGGCGCCGCCCCGCGCGACCGACGCCCGCTCGTTTCGCGGGACCACGAAAAGCTGAACGAGCCCTGAGAACGAGCTGCTCGTGAGCACGTCGTGGAGGTCCTCGGGGCGGACACACGTCATGACGACGCCGTCGCCACTACCACTGCGGTCGCCGCCATCCGCCGAGGCCGCGATGGCAGGCGGATGAGGGTCCTCCAGGTCGGCGGCCGCGTCGAGGTGCTTTCGGAGGGGCGACGACCCCTCATCCATGCGCGCCGGCAACTTCGGCCCAGACCCCTCGAGATGCACGACCTGGATGGCATAGGGCACCTGCTTCTTGGAAATGGCGCTGAAGTGCTCTGTGACTGCCGCCGTCGTCAGCTTTCCTCGTGTTTTCGTCCGAAAGCTGCCGTCCTTGGACGTAAAGTACCAACGCGTGATCCTGGAATGGTGGACGAAGACGGTGTCGGGAATGCGAAACGCTGGCGGAGGGGCTCGCCGCCCTGCGACGTCGTCGTCTACTATTGCACGCACTTCGGCGGCCGCAACCCCTTTTCGAATTCGGTCGCCTTCAATACGTTTCCCAGCCGACCACAGCAGATCAAACAATGCGGACAGAGATGCCCCATCGTGTCCAACGGGAAGCCAGTTCAGCGACAAAGGTGTTGCGGCTGCTTTGCGCTGGGTCGCGGTGGTCAGAAACGGGTCGGGCGGAGAGTTCAGCTGAAACGCAACACTGCCGAGGAGCGTATCTTCATCGCGACCATCAAACTCCTCGTCAAATTCACCTCCGCTCTCGTGGTCCTCCGCCTTGAAGAAATGAGACATATCGTTTCGGTGGCCACGGCTGGGTGTGTGGCTGAGAGGCAAATCAACACTCACTGCATCACCAAAAAATCCCACCCAATTTTTTTCAAAAATATTTTCTGCCTCAATCGCCCGTAGCTCACTAGCTTCGTTCTCTCCAGCACACACAAATCGCATACGATAGGTCCTAGGGCCCTCGTAGCAACACCAGGGAAGGAAGGAAAACACGGAAGACCGTCTTCGCGCAAGACGATGCTTCAGAGGTGTCGCCCCTGTATCCGCGAATTGCACGCGAACGGTATTTTCGTACAAAAAAAGGAGGACGGACGGCTGATAATTCCTCGGAATCGACGTTTGGCGTGACGGTTACTCCCTTGTGGTGCGATCCCCGAAGGACGATGAGTATGAATGGAGCTCAGTAAAGCAGGGTGAGGGACTCACCTGGGTTGAACACGAAACACGGGCACATCTGCAGCGGGACGTCGGCCAGGATGATCCCCTTCTCGATGTTGTTCACGGCGAGCTTGATGCATTTGTTGTTCACATCGTACGTGAGGCGTACCATGTCACCGGGCCGGCAGGCGGGAATGGAGCGAAGAACGTGCGTCGGGCGGCCTACGGTACCGTCGTATTGACCTACCTTCATGGGCCGCCAGTAGAACCCGTCCGGCATGCTGTGCGTCGACTGTTGGGACTCCACGACGCCCACGAACGACTCCGACACGCGGTCCAGGCGCACTTTCCATGAGACGAGGCCTCCTTCCGCCTGCCAGTGTGGCCGCAACGCTTCGAACGTCTCGTTGGCGCGCACGCCAATCTGACCTGCGCTGGCCGAGTCCGAGCAGGTGAAGGTGAGTCCGTCCGGCGCTTCCCGGACGTCGATGTCCGGATCCGGCGTGAACGTCAACCGCAGTGGCGGACGGGGACGGCCGGCAGCGCTGTCCGACGTCGGCGGGGCGATGCCCCTGCTAACGGATCCGGCCGACCCAGGCTGCGGTTGCGGCGCGGCGGCCCCGTGGTGCGGGGCATTATGCGTCGCTGACTGCGGTCCTCCGGTTCCGTCAATCGCCGTGTGCGAATTGAGGTCCAATGAAAGCGAAAGCCCCGCCAGGTTGAGGTCGCCGAGATCGCTCAACCGAAACCCGGTGCCTGACACTACTGGGACCTCTAATCGCAAGAACACACTCATCGTGGCGCGATTCTGTAGCACCTCGACGTCCGTCCCGCCGTGCTGCAATCGTCGGAACGACATCCCGGCCTCGTTGATGGCATTGATCTTCTTCAAAAATTGCAAACGGGAATCCGCCAGAGAGGAGTCGCCGGTCTCGCGTAAACTGGCCAGGATCTTGCGCACTTCGATCTCCTTTTGCAGAAGTTGCTGCTTGAACGCGTTGAAGCGGTCGGCCACCAAGGCCTCGACGTGATCGTAGGATTCTAAATACTGACCACTCACGCGGTTCAGCTCACTCGCCAGGCCGTCAATTCGGGCCTTGATTTGGCCGAGTGCCTCGAGGTCCCGCCCCATTTGCTTGCGAACATCCTGGGCCGCCACGCTGACTAACACGCTCTCGTGGCCACGGTGGGGGCCAACTTGCAAGCAGTACGCGCAGGCGAGCGCTTCGCAGCCAGTGCAGTAAAACTCTAGCCGGTACTCTTCGTGGCCACGGACAGGACATTTCCGGGACATGGTTCGTATCGTCTTGGCGTCCTGAAGGGGGACGGGCCCGTGACTGCGCTTGCTCGAGTTCTTATGCACGGCGACGCTACAGTCCGAACACAAGGTGTATGAGCAGTCGTGGCAGTACACCGTCGCGGCCGCGTCTTCACACCACTGGCATGAAGGACGCCCTTCCGCGCCGCGGCCGAGGGCCTGCAGCCTCTGTTGCAGAGGTAGATCGATGCATTCAGTGACGTTGCGCAGCGAAATGTCAGGGTCGACCTGCGTACACAGCTGGCAGGTGAGCTTTCCGCCGACACCGTTGCGGTCCAACCTCGAGCGGATGCAACGCAGGCAGAAGCTGTGACCGCAGCGTATCGTCACGGGTTCGGACAGGATGCTGAAGCAGCTGCCGCACGTCACGATCGGATTCGTGGTGCCCGCCGTAGTGGCAAGAGGCGGCGCAGAGGCTGCCGCGCCCAATCCGCTCGGCGCAGGCGACGGAGGAACGGGCGTCGACGTCATCGCGCGCGGACGCTGTTGAGAACGGAAATCAAAACGACCACTGTGACACTTTCCCACAGTCGACAACTAGATGAAAGGTCGGAGAAACATTTGCGCAGCATCCAAACAGCGGACACCACAATTTCTGACATTTTTTGAGTGCAAAATGCACGTTGCCCCCTCTCCAGCAGCAAGAGTTCGTTGCCTCTTCGATTGGCTTCTATCCGGGAAGTCCTCCGCTCCTCCATTCTTCCCCGGAGTGTGAATAGTGTGACGTCTAACGGCAACCCCCCCGAAAAAATAATAATCAATAATGACCGCCGATCATTGACAGACTCGAAGTGAGGGGAAAGGGAAACACCCCCCAAACCGCGGGCGGGGAGGTTGGAGAGAGTGATAAGAAAGGGAGAGGAGCGGGCCCCGCCTCGTACTGTTGTTGCGTCTGCGGTATACATTTCGGTTTTCTCTGGCCCAGGGGAATCAGCACAGTCAGTCCGGTTAGAGGGAAATGGGTGAAAAAATAGAAATCGACGGGGCG
>ERZ1292630.1399-Hain-H41-02um-R3-1399-length-23824-cov-8_pt1 | contig 23824 bp, 8 predicted proteins | sample MGYA00564408_ERZ1292630 | MGnify/ENA primary metagenome ERZ1292630 (study PRJEB36523, sample SAMEA6512641) | groundwater metagenome | collected 2019-01-08 | study: AquaDiva: Metagenomics assemblies of 32 groundwater samples
AGAGCGCAGAAGGGAACGTCGCGCTTTCAGAAAGCGTTGGCGTCCACGCTTTGACGCCAAGGAACTCATTCACGGAGAGGAGCAACTCGGCCATCGCGACCCGCCGTTCCTCAGTGACGGCGACATCCATGCCGCAGTTCGGTGGCAACTCCGGCCGCCAAGAAACCACCATGGTTCGCGCTGCCTTCATCGCGGCAGTCGCAACGAAGTCCATTGAGGGACCGCAAGGTGCCCCTGTCGAACTTGCCACGCAGGGTGCGGCAGTCTCGATGGCGGCGGTACCGTGGCACCACGTGGGTTCGAGGGAAGGGCCCATAGGTCGCACAGAGGCACCACCCGCAACCGAATTGCACACGCTGAACGAGGCACCCGGTGCTTGTGTCCGGACGAACGACATCCCTGGCGACATGGTGATCTGAGCTGCATTGGTCACGTTCACGAGCATAGTTTGAAGCCGCAAGTTTGCGGCAACGAGAACCGGTTCGTTCGGATCGTCTGTGGCGAACCGAAGGCCGGCAACAAGCAGTCGAGGAGGAGGAAGGGCATCGTCCATCTGGGCGCCGCTAGCCGTTGCCGGCGTCAATCGTACGCCACCGCCCGCCGCCAAACCCATCGATGCCTTTAAGCGCTGAACCGCAATGAGGGAGACATTCGTCGCGTTTTCGAGGAATTTGCAACTCGATTCCACGACCAGTGCGGCGGATGGTTGCCGAATCTCGCAGTTCCCAAGGTCCCCGTCAACAGGAACGATCGAGTTATCCGACACAACAATTCGCTCTAAGAAAAATTCGCGGTTGGACGCGGAAGACGACGCTTCGCTGCTGAGCTCGACGTCGGATACCCGGATGGCGGCAAATTCCACGTTGTCTCGGAGTCCTCTGCACACAGAATTGTGGCGGTAGGAATGCGGCGCTTCGATGACGCAGTTCGACACAATGATGTCGCCGACGATGCCACCTGACAAGATAAAGGTATCATTCCTTTTTGGTTCGTCGACGACGGCGGCGGTGGGACGTTTCGCACGGACGATGTTGCGGAGGGACAATCGGTCGCCTTTGAATCCTGTTGGCGGCGTCGTCGTGCCGTTGAACACGCAGTCCATGACCGCGATGATAACACGCAGAGGAGCGGGCGGAGGACGCTTGCTACCTTGTTGGACCGCGGGAGGTGAGGTTGAAAGTGACGACGACGCGAAAACACTGGTGGGTTCCTCAAACTTCGCCGCGTCGAAACCATTGAAGGCAAACGCTGGGGCGCGACTTCGCACGACGGCAATGATGAGTGGTAGATCAATCACTAACCCGGCGGCTTCTACCTCTTCAGTCGATTCCGGAGATTGTCGTACATCGACGACCGCAACCACGAGGAGGCGAAGGCCAACGAGCACAACCGGCGTCATTACCATCGTGTCGACGAGTAGTAAAATGGGACGAGCGCACTCCTTGTCCGCTCGCGCAGAAACATTACCCACAGCAACCTCGACTTGCGGCTGCGGGTGTTCGTCGATCAAGAAGAACGGCGTCGTTAATGCCGAACAGGGTCCGATGTTGGCGCCTCCGCCGGTCGCCGCGGCCCACACTACGTAGGAAATGAAACGAACCGATTGCACGTCAAGCTGACCCACCGTGCTTCGTTGAAACGCAGCGCCGTGTACGTCGGACGCGGCGATGCGGACCGTCCCTAGTGTAGAGTTATCGACGAGCAAACCGAGAGATGACTCGAACCACCCGGTGACAGTCACGTCAATGTGACCCAGCGAATCCAGAACATGAAGCACCGGCATCCTATTCGGTCTCACCTCACTGTGATTTCCCATCCAGAGAACGCACGACAGTGTGAATTTGGACGACGAACGGCGGAAGCGCCACGCTTGCGGCAAGGTGAGATTCATACCGCCCCAGAGAGACGGTGTCGCCGATGGAGACGCCGTTGGTGGACGAACGATTGATACGGACCCGTCCACGACGCCCCGGAATCCGATGGTCACGCTCGCATTGACAACGAGCGCGTGGAAGGTTAACGCGGCATCGCCGAACCTATGCAACTGGGACGCGTCATTGTCGACGATGTTCACGAAGGATCCGGGTAATAACGTTGTTGTCGACGACCAGTACAAGACCGAGTTGACCTTTGCCTCTTCGCAAACCTGCAATCCAGAAGGAACGCCAACGGTTCCCTCGAATGTGTTGTCACTTACGCACAAAGTGGCGCCACTCCATACGCGGACGGCCACGACGGCCACCGCAAAGTACGATTCATCGTCGTGCGCGTTGTGCAAGCATCCGGGAATGTGTCGATACGATGTGGGCAGGACGACCACGTTTTGAGTGACGGTGAGGTGCGATAATGGTTCGAACTGCATATCGTCGAGGAGAAGGCGATCGGCCTTGAATACGCGGCTCGAGTTGAAATGGCACTGCACCACGGTGAGCATCGAGTGACGTTCCAATTGCCAACCTCTCAGCCGCAAGCCTTCCATGACGACACCGGAAATGAGGATGTCGGAACCTTTTTTGGCAATGAAACTTTGGTGGCCTGACTGATCCCCAACGACCACCGTGCTGCTTACGAGAAGGTTGGTGAGCCAAAGACGACCGAGAACGTCACAGCGTCCATCCATTGAGAACGATGCCAACACCGCGGGGCGGTGCAGAGGAGTCTGTTCTGCGGAAGAGTCGGTTGGCGCTAACAGAAGGAACGAAGAAATTGGCGAACCCTCCGGCGCGCCGCCATCCGCCGCCTCCTTCGTGGTATCCTTGCTGCTGGTCACTCTAGACGTCACGAACAGGGAAGATACATTCACATCGCGGAGTGTGATGGATGGGCTCCAGTGTGGCACCGAGGCCGGTGGGAACAGCCCGCTGCCATTATCGTGATCGGAATCCGGATCAGTGGTGTCTTGCGCATCGCGAGGATAAGGCAGCGGCCGGACGGTGAACAAGGCGGTCATCAGGCCCGGACCATATCTGATGTAGAGGGCACTACTGAGGCTCGCCGCACTCGACGAACGAGCTGTCAACCGCGAGGTGGGCCCCCAGTCCGCGGAGATCACGAGCGGAGAACCCCAATCCAACTCAAGGTACAAGTTGCCGCCTTCCGTGAATGCCAACCGGCCCACGAATGTTAGGCGAGATTGCCGCGCGCGAAGAATGGATGCGTCGTAAGCACTCGTGCCCTTGACGTGGCCTTGCGCCAGTGCGGCGTCGGTCGAAGATGCTGCGAGGTGGACAAACGCACCGACGTCAAACGGCGAATGAAACGGGCCGAGGGACAACGTTCCATTTCGAAAGTCATTCGGTGATCGCAAACCGATGACAGATTTTCCAAACGAACCCAAGGTGACCGATTGAAATCCGATCACCAGCGATGAGTCATCCAACGCCAATGACCCCGCACGTATTTCGATGCCAAGACTCGGCTGTGGCACTTCACAAGGTCCCGTCGACGGCACGGTCGCCGTGTTATTTGGCCACCAGGGCAAGATCACGCCGTTGATAACCGAAAAGTCGGAAAAGTTCGAGAGGGAGACGGCGCTGAGAAACAAGGCCGCAAATACACTGTTGCTTCGCAAATTTCGGTCGCAACCCGGCGCGTGAAAGAATGAAAACGGTAACTCCAACGTGACGTTATCCAGCTTCACTTGTGATCGTCCGGATAGTTTCACCGCGGAAAACAGCACGCGATGCGCCCTGTTCGTCGCCTGCCATGGCAGTAAACTTTCCTGAGGCGTAGTGGGCCGCTGTGGCTGCGTTCCGAAAGAACTATTCGCAATGCGGAACGATGACGCTTCCGTCAACGTAAGATCGTGCACGTGCAACGTGATAGCGGCAATGGCTTCGAATCGAAGATTGCACGCGACGCATTCCAGCGGCTGACCTTCGATGGAAGCGCCAACGTTCAAGGATCCTTGAACGCTGACCTTGTCCATCATGAGGTACAATTGAAACCATCCGGGAACCGCGGCTCCATCGGCCAGGAGCGACGGATTAGTCATCGCATCATTGTGTCCAAAAGCTCGAACCTGAATGACGAGCGACCCTAACACGACGACTTGAGTGAGTCGCACGTGAAGTTGACAAACGGGAAGCAAACGGGGGGATTGCCCCGACGCTGAGGTGGTCGCGCCCCTCGACTGTACAACTGCCGACATGTTACAGAGAACGTCAACACTAAGCGACGTTGCTGAAACGCAGTTCCTCAACTCGAAGGCAGGAGGAGCGGATGCTGCCGGGTTCGGGGCATCGCCTTGCGCCGACCGCCACAATGCTCCCACCGCGGCGGTCACTTCCAACTGTTGCGGATTGACAGCGCTAGCCGGAGAAACAAGGTTCGCGGTACACGACGGCGGCGGCGGCGTGAGCAGCTGCTGCGACGACACCATCCGAATCATTGGAATCGGTGGGTCACGACGGTGATTGGTCATGAGCGACGAGGCCACGTGCAACGCTATCAAGAAGCCGATGGTCAACCGACAGGGTTTCATACGAACCCCAGCGCCGTTTGGTGGCAGTAAATGGGGCCGTGCCGGTGCGGGAGTCCGCCGAAAGTCAATCAGCAAAACGGAGAGTAACGCGCTAATTCACATTTCTCTCTGTTAGCCATCCTTCCAGCTGGAGAGAAGGAGAAACGGTTCAGGGAAAGCTCTTTTCGTCGAGGAAAGCGAAACCTTCAAGGTCTGACCACACATTGTGGCTACTGCTGCGTTAAGGCCACTCATCACTCCTTTTTTTTTGCGAGAGAGAACCTAACGCAACTACTGCTTCTAAGCTGAGACGGTCGTGGAAAGGCGGACAACAGCCACGTTGGACTCTGTCAAAGGGAGTAAAACGCACCCCCGCCCACCCGTCACGAAAACACCGCGCGAGCGCTACAACAAATCATACCTGGCTTGGGTGAAGGTGTCAATATCCACCTCCTTCCAGTGACTACTGCGCCCTGCGGAAAGACCACCCCCACCGCTAGTCGTCGCGATGGGTGTGGCCATCGTCGCGGACGAAGCTGGCTTCGGCAGACCGCGACGCGTCTCTGTGACCTTTGCGAGAATGAGCGCAGCCCGGGCGGCGGTGCCGGAGGGCGGCAACGGTGCTTCGCGGCGGCGGTCCCAGCTCGCCATTTCTGCTTTGACATATCGTTCGTGATCCTCCGCCTCTTTCGCAGATCGTTCCACACGGTCGAGGAAGGTGTTCTTTCGGCGTACCTCGGGGACCGGTGCCACGGTGCGACCACGACGAAACTGCTCCGCGATGTCTTCCTCCGTTGTACCATCGAAGAGTTGCCGCATCCGGTCTCGATAAATGTTCTTGACGCTTCCATCCGGTTGAATTTCAATCCGAGCGACGTACTTTTCGCTAGCGTGATCGGGACAGAAGAACAAATTTTGACGATACGTCGTCTCCAGGGCGGCCTGGGTTTGCACGCCCCGTGGCGTGAACACGACTTCCTCTGGTTTGAGTCGTTTGGGTACCGAGCGACCTTTGCTATGCTGTGTGAAGTGCCGCTGCATGTACTGCTCGTCGGTGAGTAAGGATTCATTGGCGTCATCGTCATCGCCGTCCGTCGAGGTGGGGAAGACGGAAACGGTCCGTTGACGCATCGAACCGCTGCGACTGCGGATGGACCGCGGAGGAGAAGATGGGGACGAGGTAAAGCTGTTGTTGGGTAGCGCTCCAGTGGCGGCACCATCATCTCCATAGGCATCTCGGAGAGGATTCACCGTGGATGATCTGGTTCGAAGTCGCGACAGGTCAGAATCCGCTTCGATCGTGCCGTCCCGGCCAACTGGCTGTATTTCCACCGCCGCTGATGGCGTTTTGAGCGGCTGCGTGGCATTGCGGTGTCGGTTACCAGCGGGGGTCGCTGCTGTTGTCGTGGTCATCAACGAATCCGGTGACGCGGCGGGGGAACCGTTGACGACCGCACCGCCCCTTTCGGCTTCGAGACGACTAATTTTGGGCCCTTCGTCGTCCACAGAATCCTGTCTGGGATGGGCGCCGTCGAGGTCTTCATTCGATATCCCGCGACCTGCGGCACGTTCCCAGACTGCTTCCTCCTCGGCTTGCTGAAGCGCGGCTTTCGCAGCGGCCTCTTCCAACTGTTGCTGCTCGGCAGCTTGGCGCTCCCGGGCCCTTTCTCGAACCTCACCAAAGTCATCGGCGTCCGCAACGGCGTCGAGAATGACATCGTCGACGTTGCCGCCCAGCATGGGAGAACTTGCTGTCACGAGTTGACGGGAAGCGAGCCTGTCGGCGAGCAGCACGTCGTCTTGCGCCCGGTCCGTGATGTACTGAAACGACTTGTCGAAGAGTTTTTCCGACGCCATCACCACCCAGCTGGGGACGTCGTTTCGGGCATCCGCGATCTTACCGTGCACCCACGAGATCACGTAGAAGGCCTGCTCCGAGGAGAGCACGAGATACACGAGGCCAACCACGTTAAAGATGAACCCCAAAATGATGGTCGTATGTAGCAAGCCACGGGCAATGGTATATTCATTCCGCAGCACGAGTCCGCACGCACTGAGTTGCAACACGTCGATCAGCGCGGCCAAGCCGTTTCCCAGCACACTCACATACGGGGTGAACACGAGCAAGCTAATGAGGTGCGCTAACCGCACGGACAACAGCACGAGCACGCGGACATCGCACGTGTCAATGAAATACGCGCTGCAACTCGCGGCGATGAAGAAGTAGTCGGCAACGTTGAAATATCTCGCTTTCCCCCGATACCGTTCATGGGCGACGAGGATGCGGGCGTGGTCCAAGTGAAGCACGTTGTAGGCGCCGCAGCGCTCCGTGAGGCGCAACATGGATTGCAACCATCCACGAGAGGAGATGGACTCCTTCGCCCGCTGCTTTCCACGGTCGTTGCGACGCTTCGCGGCGGCCATGGCGCCTTTTCCTTGATAGGTCGGGTCACTCCACAACTCGTCCGCAGGTGTAAACGTTTCAAGGTGAACGTAAATGTCAAAGACGAGACGGCCGAAGCGGATGATGGCCGTCGTGGCGACCACCAAACCAAGGCAATACACGACGATGACCATGTAAACGACGTAAATAAGATAGGTCCCCGCTTGCGCTGGAAGCACACGGAAGGCGGCTAGCGTGATCCCTGGATAGAGCATGCGGCCCACGACGATGGTGAAGTGGGGCCGGGTCGCCTGCGGCCCGCCTTGAAAGAGGAGATGCATGCCAATTTCGATGAGGACCACCCCGGCGGCGACCGCTCCGTTTCCAACAAGCGCACCCGCGTAATATTGCACTTCCGTGGAGCCCAATGTGAAGTGCAAAGGGTGGAGCGCAGGATCCAGCGGTCTGGCCAAGTCCATGCGACAGTCAGCGACTTCACGCACCGCGGACAAGGCACCGGCGTCCAAATTCCGCCCAAACAGAGAAATAAGTGACAAGACGAAGAGGGCATTCTCGATGAGCTCCCCGCCCCCCTGAAGCTCATAATAGACCGTACTGCGGTCGAACTCGAAGCGAGCTTTTCCCTTCAAGTCATAAACAGAGCTCACGGGGGCAGCCGTGGTTGTGAGTGCGCCGAGGCGGCGTGTCGTCCCAGTACCCTCTAACGTCCCGTCGATCGAGATTCGGACGACGGCGTCGTGTCGTGTGAAGTATTCCTTCAGCCGAGGTATCTTGGCAACATAGGTGACGCGCGGAACAACCGTCCACGTGACAGCGTTCGCGATGGACCAATCCAGTGCCGGTGGGTAGTATTCCACGCGGCCTCGGGCGGTGATATTCCCCGCCTCTTCAAGGGTGCCCATCGGTTCCGGCACCCAGTCACCCGTGCTCAAGTCAAACGCCTCCCCGCCATTCTGCGCTCCCCCCAGAACCCGGAGTACGTTTCCAAAGTAGCCCCCGCCGAGGCTCGATAGAAAGCCACTGGGCGCTACCGCGCTGGCCACGGAGGCCTCAATACGCAGCGTGTTGGCGAACTCTGCGGTGCTGCGAGGGGCGTAGAGCATCGGAAACGACACCACGATAAAAGTGCTGTTGAACACGAACGTAGTGTCGGAAAAGTTGGTTTGGTGAACCGTGGACCGCATTTGCTCGTCCTGCAGTCCGATGCCATAAAAAAGCCGTCGCGCGAGCGGTGAAAATCGGGTGGGGGCGAGCAGCGTCAGAGACGGTGCGGATCCTGCCACCGACGTGGCCGTTTGAGCATCACTCGCGGTCAGGGGAGCCGCATTCAACTGCGATGCGGTAATGCGCCCGGATAATACGGCCTCCCGTGTCGATGAGGCACTCAGTCGAAACGCAACATCTTGCGCATCCAGGGATCGGACGGTTGGGAGCGCTTCCCCTTCATATCGGTCCTCCTTCACGACCCGCTGTAGGTTCGTTTGCAGCATCAATTGCTGCGTGGTCTGGTTAATCCCAATGAGATTGCCCCATGTCAACGCTCGCGAAAAGACAACGTCCAAGGTGTTGTCAATTAAAAATGGGGCGACCAATTGGGCGAGCTGCGCGGCGGTGATGGCCGGGTCAATTCGACCTGAGACATCGGCGAGAGGCGAGGCTCCCGGCGTCGTTGGCACCGCCGTCGCGACTGTCGCTGTTGGTGTGGTCGTCGTGGTCGTGGTGGTGGTGACTGTTTGAGTCATGTTCGGCAGGGTGGCCGTCGACAATGTCGTAGTCGCTGGAGGCGGAGTGGAAAACGGTGGCGAAGGCGGCGCTGGGGGTGCGGGTGTCGTGAAGGACGCCGCCGCAGGCAGCACAGGCAACACCGATACGTTGACCACGGCGCAGGGTGCGGAAGACGTGAAATCGACCCCCTCTAGAAACACGTTGACTGAAACCCACCTCGACACGGTCGTGCACACCGATCGATTTAGTGTCACAAAGGGTGGATCGCGTAGGGCGTCCGCTCGATACAGCAGTTGACCTTGAACGACCGCGTTCCGGAGCACCTGACGAAACTGAGCCTGCAGCGCGGCCTCGATGGATTCCTCTCCCCGTTGGTCAGTCGACGCCGTTTGCGAAAACTGATTCCGAGCCTCAGAAAGGGCGGATTGGAGAACGATGGACAATGAGGCATCTGCCTCGGCGAAGTGGACGGTGACGGGTGCGAGGTCCCCACACGAATCCAACGCATAGAACGCAACGTCGGAGGGAAACTCCGCCCCGACAGTCCATGTGATGGGTTGCGGAAGCTGCGCGGGGGCGACGGCCCACTCAAACATGTCGCCCCGGACGATCAGCACTCTGGACGTGGTCGAGACGAAGAGCGCACCAGGGGGAGTGACCGCGGCCATCTCAGTTAAGTTGACCGATGCGTCGCCCGGTGTCGTGAAAAAGGATTCCGGGAATGACAAGACGTTCAGCTTCGCGGTCGCCGCGGCTACAAGCGCGGCGGGTGTTCCGGCGAGGAGGGGTGCTAAGGTGGTGTTGGAGGGGCTCAACCCCGCCGACGCGACGGCAAAGTCGGAAGCCCCTCGCAATCGCGCGACCCAGGACGCGACGTTGCCGACGTCGCGGCTCGCCCCAGCCGCGCACTGCGATGGATGTCGCGAGACGCGGATGAAGCCGTCATCCGATGGCGGCGATGTTAGCGAGGGAATGTTCTTCAGCCGCGCGCGCACGCGCAAGCGATCGCCAGTTGGCACGCGATCCTCCACGAGTGCGCCCAACAACGGCGCGGCGGAGACGATGGGTGCGGCGTACGTGCCAACGGGATCCACGTAATAAAGGAACCGCCGGGACGTCGTCGTGCATCGCAGAGGTAGCACGTTGCGAAGCGTCGCGACACCGAATTGATCAATGCGAGCGGTGTCGCGATTTAAAACCGGATTCAGCTTGCCGGCGGTGGGTCGACCAAGGGGAACTAAGACTTCAGTGGGTACGAGGCTGGCCGTCAACGACGAGGGAGAGATGGTCGTGCTAGTGGTCGTGGCGGTGGGCGTCGTCGCTGCGGTGCCCGTGCCGCTGCTATTGTTCGCGGCGGTTGTGTTCACCACTGGCGTTGGCAACCAATACGTGAAAACGCCCACGAATTCAATTTCCTGCCCAAAAAGCGACGACTTCCCAACCTGGTTGACGGTCGCAGTGAGTTCATCGGTAAGGACAACGACTCCATGTTGCAACGACACGGTCGCATTGGCGAACTGAAGAAATATCTGTGCGTCGAGCGCGGAGGGGCCGAATCCTTGTCCGAGCACGCGCTCGATGCTGCTAACACTGTAGCTGACACAAACGGCGATGATGAGCCAGTAGAAGAAGGATCTTACCGAGGAGGAACAGAAAGAGCCCGCCGCCGCCGATGGTTTGTTTCCCTGCCACCTCGTCGATACGCTGTCCTGCGTTGCGCAACGCGGTGCGGCGGGGGTGGGCCAAAACGTGGACGCACGTCGTGATACCATGTGATCAGAAACGGCTGCGGCGGGCACGGGTACCTGCCAAGTCAACGCAAAAGGGGCGGTACCCAAACTTCGGTACCCATACGTTTCGGGCGTGGATCATGCGTGTGTGCGTGTCAAAACAAAGGGGGAATGGCTCGTACACATGATGATGCAGCGGTCGTCGTCAGCGGTCGGCCCCTATCAGGTGGTGAGGTCGGCTAAGGCTGTTTCCGTCTTTTTCGACCTTCTGGGAGTGTGGACCTGGTTCACCCCGAGCCCTCTTTGCGGTGACTGCAATTTCCCTTCTGTGACAGGGCTGATGTACGGGTCATCCTCCACGAAAAGCGGCACTTCCACGATGAACAGCAACGTGTGCTCTCCTCTCTCCTTGCCAATCGACGCCGCGAGCTGAACGTCTCGGTTGTCGTCGAGGTCGGACGCCACGGCATGGTCCATTGGACGAAACGACAGGAGAAAGGTTTCCGCCGTCACGGGTGGGGCCTCATGGCTGCGCTCGGCGCTCAATTCATCCCATCGGCGGCGTAAGGGACCTTCAAACGATTGCCAGATCCGTCGGCGAAGCTCGGTAATGTCAGGGGGTAAGTAGGCGTCGAACGCCACCTCGGCCGAATAGCTGCCGTCAATGAGAACGGTGCGGACCATGGCCATGACAGGCGCCGATGGCGCCGCAAAGCTCGCGAGCAGTTGTTGTGCGCGAATGTGATTGGGCACCTCGCCGTTGGGCGTGAGTGGAGAAGACGCTGGAGGGATGAGGGGCTGAGGTGGAGCGGTTGAGGGCGCGGGAGCAGACGGACCAAGAAAGCCTGGACGTGACACGACCTTGGTCAGCTCCACAGTGGCTGCGGGCTCACTCTGCGGCTCCGCCGCCACAGCGGCATCCCCTCCGGTCGGTCGCGACGACTTTTGCCTCGTGCTTTGGGGCACAAATGAATTTCCGGTCGACGCGGGGGGCAACGTAGGGTTGGCTCCTCGATCCAGTGATGCATCATCGTAACGCAGGCGCAGCTGCGGCACCTGCTGGGAGGCAGATCCCAATACGCCAGACATCGCGAGGGCCAAGAAGGAAGACAACGTCCGCTCAGAACTCACGCGAACAAGCACCACGCCCGTCTTGTCCGACGGTGTCGTTCCGGTGGCTCCGAGCGGAAAGTCATACTCCCACCGGATGTTCAGCCGTTTTACCACGGCGGCTCGTTCGGAAGGGTTACTAGGACAGCCAAGCACGTCGAGTGAAGCATCCACGAGCTCGTCAAACATCGATGAGCTGAGTCCGGCGGCTAAATCAACCACAAAGTTGGCGGTGCCTCCCTGTTGCGCCGGTACGGTAATCATGATCAGCATCCGGCTGTCGCTCCTCTGCGCCATTCAAATAAGAGTGTGCCAAAAAAATGTATCCCGGCAGAGGTTGCCGAATCGCACAAATGCGCCACACCACCGTAGGGACAACGAGAGATGACACTGTGTGACGCCCCCGGGCTGCGGTGTGGGGAAACGAACAAAGCAAAAAGGACCTCTGAACCGCCGCGAACCTGAAGAAGACCACTCTCACTTTCCGGTGTGGTTACATCTGTATGCATAATGTACAACATCCTCCTTGAAGGCCGCAACGATAACTTTTCTTTGTGGCTACAAAATTCTACAATCACCGTGACTGATGCACTCGGGTGCGCGCGGCGATTCCGGTTTCATCAACGGGTGGCCTTCCGAGTCGCCGATTGACTCCGCCGAGGCCGCAGGATCATGTATCGCGACGTGCACGTGTCCACCGGCGGCGGTTCCGCACTGCGCCACTCCAGGACCCCTTCGGCACCGTCATGCTGATGCATACCCACGGCGACGCGGATCGTCTTGGATTTTAGCAGTTCCGCTCCGAAACGGTCGAGAAATTCGTCGACGTTCACGCGACGCGTCACGTGCTGCCCTTCAGACGACGAGCCGGCAGCTTTTTCGGGTAAACCGGCGGCGCTGCCAGAGCGTTGCTGCGATGCGCCGCGACTTCCTCCCGCCGCCGTCGTGGACTTATTGTTTCCAGTCACGGCGGCGGCGGCCAACTGGTGGCTTCGTGCCGTAGCAGCCATGAACGACGGGAGCGACTTGCGCCTTCGTTTGATGCCTGCCATGATGTCCAACATCGCCTCGGCGTCGCGTTCGCAGACGTGCAACCCCGGGATGCTGGTCAATCGAGCGATAAAAAGTGTTTCTGGAATGGTGGATGAGGATGACGACGGCGTTGCGGCGGCCGCCGGACCAACCGCCGTCGCCGACGCCGTCGCCGACGCCGCCGCCCCGCCGCCAGGGGACAGCAGCGCTTGTCGCAGAATGTTACGGCGACGGGAGTGAAACCGATCGACGCATTCGCGCGCATCGTCGATGTCCGTCATTGTCCCATAGGGCAGCTGCCAGTTGGTTAAGGGCTGCGGGATGGCATGATGATGGGCAGCGGCGAGAGGCGAAGGACGCGATGTGTCTGCAGTGTCCAAATTATCACCGGTAATGCAATTGCGTATGGGACGAGCGGTCGCCGGTCGACTACGACACTCTCCACGCGGCGGGGCTGGAACAGGCACCACGGTCCCTTGCTGCTGGATCGCGGCGGCATGAGACTCGCTCACGGGGACCGTGCGACTGCGATCGTCATTGACACAAGTCGCATTCTCGGCGGTGGGTTGATGGCGCCTCAGAGGCACCACAGAGGCAGGAGGTGGAGGCTGGGGCCTCGGTATCCAATAGGCGCTGTCGCCTGCCCGACGAAACCGTGTTTGCAAGAGTGTCGTGTCGTCGATTCCTACGCTGCTGCTGCATCCCGATGACGGTAAACCATCGCCCTCGTGATGCGGAGCATGGTGGGCGTGTGATGCGGCTCGCCCGGTGCGTATCACCGAGTCGATGTGGGTCTTCAACCGTGACAGAGAAACCCAGCGAGTCGGCTTCGACGATCCGTCGTGGCTAGCCACCACACGGTTCGCCTCGTCTTCGGCTCCCACCCAAAACTCGGATGCCCGCTTCAGAAGTGTTGCGAGGGCGGCGTCGTGCGACGGAGTGGACGTGGCGAGCAACCGCCGCGTTTCAAACCCCAGGGACTCCATGGGCATCCACAACCCGGAAAATAGCGTCTTGGCATCAACGAGCCGCCGGCAATGAGGTGAACGCGAGACATGCTTGAGGAGGCTGCTCCAACTCGTCTGCAGGTCGGCCGCTATTTCCGTGATGAGAGCTTCCCGGAAATGTTGAATGGACCGTGGGTCCATGAGCGAGCGTGCGACCCTCGCCACCATCGGCGACGGACCACCCGGCGTCGTGCGGGAAGGCGGGTGCGGAAGAACACCGGCAATGACCATTATTGTGTGTTGAATGACCGCTTTATGACAACTGAAAGAAACGCGCGAAGCAAAATGCGACAGGTACCCCCAAACATTCAATGGCTGGGAATTTGGGGGATTGCCGACCGTCCTGTTTCTTCCACCTACAGCACCCACAGCTACTTTTAGAACGTGTCCGACTATACCGCCACTGTGGTAGGTACCTCCAATCCGACTGAGTAACTATAGAGGAGGGGGAAGAAAATGAAATGGGTATGCGACGACAATGATAAGTACGAGGAATCGAAAAAGGTCTGGTTGGCGAGCCGTTGGGCGGAAACTCTTCACGTACAAGGAGAGAGGTAAACTCGAAGGGAGAGGTGTTTAGAGACGACTCGGAGCACACGGTGAAATTTCAGTTGTTTGAACCGAGGTACCATTTCAGTTTCTACTCCGCCACCGCGGCAACTTTGGCCACGGGTTGGTCCTCCTCTTGCGGTGACCCTTCACCGTGATACACGATGCCACTGTGATCTCGCCCGTGAGAAGCGGCGTCCACCGGAGAGGCGCTCGCTTCCGAGCAAGATCGAATCGTGAACGCTGCAGGACTATTAAACGCGTCAACGCTGTTGAACATCATGGCCGACACGGCGCCGCCGCCTCCGCCATGACCACCATGATGCAAGCCCGGAAAGGCAGACGGCGATTCCGCCATCGACATCGACGGCGACGGCGACGCTGTCACCGTTTCTTCCTGCACCCCTCCGTCATCGCCGCGCTTGCAGTGGGGCGGCGGTTGTTTCAGAGGGTGTGACGCGTCGGTAGTCATCGCAACTGGGAGCGACACAAGCGCTGCTGCTGTATCGTCCCCAAGGGTTGCCGCCGGGGTGGACGCTGCCGACGCCGTTTCGCCGCCGTTGTGCTCTTCCGGAACTAATGAGGCACGCTTCTTCTTTGCGGACGCCTGCAAAAAGTTGACGATGGACTCGGCGCGTGGAACGGCGGCGCGCGCTCGACGGCGAGTTGATGACTCCTTCAGCCCCAGGCCTGGTAACGCACCTTGCGAACTGCCAAGGCCACCCCCGGACGCCGAAGCACGTGCTCGAAACTTTAAACGTTGTGCCATCACTCGGGCGATCTCCTGGCTTGACATTTCGTCCTCGTCGGCGCGTGTGACGGCGACCGCGGGGGGTGGTCCAGAATCGCCGGAATGACCTAGCGACGTGATCGATGTGGTCGACATGTTTCCCATAAATGACTGACTGTTGACGCGGCCGGACAAGGGAGATTCCAACCGGTCAGAGCGAATCGCAAAAGGAACCGCTGAGGTGTCGGCGCCACCGTGAAGGGCCGGAGCGACGACGGCGTCGGGTGACCGCTCCACATTGTTGGCCGTGGCGTCCCGCAGACGCGACATTTGTTGCACGACGGCGTCGAGAATTTCCTGCAACGCTTCGGGGTACTCATCGACGACGCGCTCGAACTGGGAGTCGGCGACGACGTAGCAGACACAGAGCGTGATTGCCATGATGGTGTGTGGGCGCTGCCCCCCGAAAAGCATCGTCGTCTCGCCAAAGTAGCTGCCCGCCGAGAGCACGCGCAGCTGCTGCTCCTCGGCGTCGTCCATTTCCGCCGCGTCGCCGCTCGCGATGAAGAACATGCAGTCGCCCTCTTCGCCCTTCTCGACGATCGGGCATCCGGGCGTCACCACGATGTACTGCAGCTGGCCCGCAAGCAGCGCGACGAAGTCCGGGTCGTCGGCCAGCTTCTCGAAGAGCGGGATCGACCGGATGATCCGACCGTTCATCTCGCCCTCGATCTGGTGCCGCAGCTCGGGCGGGAAGTCCTCCATCACGTCGTTCGTCTCGTTGAAGTCGAAGCTCTTGCAGACGTCCCACATGCGCCGGTAGTACGCCAGGATCTCCATCTGCAGCTCCTCCGGCAGCTCCAGATCGTGCATCGCGCCGATCGCGTCCTCCAGCTTCTTCGACAGCACGTCGCCGACGACCAGCGAGTGCACCACCATCTCCTCCATATGCGTCACCACGACCGCGTACATCAGCACCGACCACAACAGGATCACGAGCTCCACGATCACCTCCGACGCCTTCGTCGGCACGTGCACGAAGCGCTCCGCGATGCTGATGAAGACCTGGCGCCAGTACGAAGCCGCCAGCAGCGCCGGGTCGTGGGCCTCGTGCTCGATGCCGACGTGAAGCGCATCATGGATGAACTTCGCGTCTGCGTCATGCGCGTAGAACTGCATCAGCACCGTCGTCAAGCACGTCGTCGACAACACCAAGTGGCAAATCATGTTCGCGATGCGGACGACGTTTGGGTGCAACACGACCGGAAGCGAATCGACCGCTCGGTTGAACAGCTTGTTGAAGCGAGCGTACCGCAGAATCAAGTTGATGCGGCCCCAGCGCACGTCCTGCGCGCCCACCGCGTAAAGTACCGCGAGCATGGGGAAGCACACGCACACGTCGAAGATGTACAGCGACGGCTGCGCCGCGTTGTGCCGCACGACGCGCTGGACATCCGTCACGACGAGCCCCTTGTCCTCGTACGGCATGAACAAGTTGACTGCGATTGTGAAAAGAAACATGAAGATGTCCAAGGCCAGCACGAAGTAGTTCAGCCCAGCCGGGAAGGCGTCCGCCGGGTACGTCGAGCTCGCCAGCACGAGGCCCGTGGTGAAGAAGATGAACGGCAGGCTGAACCACGAGTACGCCACCTCGAGCTTCGCCATCACCGTGACGTAGCTGCGCCGGAACTTGTCCTCCTCGGTCAGGAAGCGATCTTGGCTGAAGAACGCCTTGAGCGGCACGTACTGACGGGGGAGCACGACACGAGCGGGCGGTGGGGTGGTCTCGTCGTTGATTTCCTCGGCTTCAGATGACCGACGACGACGGGGGGCTCCCGCGGCAACGTCACTTTCGTCTTCATCTTGACTCAACGAGTCCGCCACCACCCTGATGTCCATCCAAGCCGGGGGAGGGGCCGAACTATCGTGGAGGTCGTCGCCGTTCTGCGATGCTGCTGGCTTGGACTTTCCTGAAGGCGAAGCGGATGGATCCCGGCGCAGCGAAGCTGACGTTTTCAGCGGCTTCGTGGGCGACCCGTTATTCTGAGAACGCGAATCCGCCACGCTTCCGAGATCCGACGCATTGCCCACCGAAGAGACGGCGACGATCGAGCCTGACAAGCGCTTTCCACCTGTGCCTTTCTTTTGCGCAAGTTGGTTCTGCAGTCGATCTCCGAGATACATCTTGGACGTCGCCTTGTTGATGGTGGCGGCAGGCTTCAAGTTGAATCCCAAGGAGGACGGCGCGCTGGCCATCTTCGACTGGGCGTCGCCGCTGGCCGAGCCGCCAACAACGCCATCCACCCCGACCGCCCGATGGTGTGCATCTTCGTCTGCATGGTCGCTTGTTGACGGACGTGCCTGCGCCACAGTGTCGTTTCCGCGGTCGGCTAGCTCCTCGTCGTCGCCGTCTTTGACCGACACACATTCGACGGCGAAAGAAATCGCTCGATTTGGCCGCGAGGAGGAGGAGGGGGTTTGTCGAAGCCCCGCCGAGAGAGGGGGCTGCTGCGGCACCAGGGTTTCCTCGTAGGGCGTGTCGTCGAATGCGACGGAGCGGCTGCGTCCATGGTCGCTGCTGCGTGGAGGGTGCGGCGCGGCTGCCACGTGAACCATCCCGCCGCTGCCGTCGCCGCTGCTGGCGTCGCCACCGCCACCACTGCTCAGGGGGCCAGCGACAGCGGTCACCGTTAGCGCTGGCGATATGACCGCCCCCACATTGTTGTTTGCCGTGGCGCCAGCAGCCACACCCACCGTCGCTTCCTGAAACATGACGGAAGAATTGTGGCGCGTCTTTCGTTTGACGTTGACGGCAGAGCCGGCGCTCTGCTGGTGATCCGTGCCGACGTGGTCGGTGCCCTGCGTATCAATCGATTCGTGCTGTGGCGTGTCGCCAGGACTTCGTAGCAGTGCCAAGGAGGATGGCTGTAGTTGCGTCACGGAGGATCGATTGCCAGCGCCGACCGACGGCGATCCAGGCGACTCAGGCGGCGAACTGGAGAGGTTGGCCACCCTTCCCCAGAGGGATGGCTTGCGCACCGCCGTTGTTGAGCCGTACAGGGGGCTCTCAGGCATCAAGGCCAGTAGCCTTGACGACTGCTGGCGATCTCTTTCGCTGAGGGACGACGCCGAAGGAGCGAGCGGAGCTGCCGCGTTGCCTCCACCACTGGCGCTTCGACGATCAAGTTGTCGCTCTATCAGTTGATCCTCGTCGTCGTTTAGGCCTACGTCGTCTTCAGCTCCCTCCTCGTCCGCCTGAAGTTGGCGGAGCGCGGTCAAGTCGACGGCCATGCTCTTACGTCGGCTTCCACTACTACTACCCGACATGAGCGACTTCAAGCCGCCCGCACTATCGGCGCGATCTTGCTGCGACAGGCCCAAGGCGGACCCCACGGATGTTTTCCGCAGAGAGAGCAGCCGTTTGGCAGCCGATTCCATGACCTTCATCGTTCGCGGAGGAGGCGGCCCGAGGAGCCCAGCCGAACTGCCCGAGCGTCCGTGTTCGATCGGATGCACCAACTTATGCGAACTGCTTGCACGACCTACTAGCGGTATTTCGGCGTCGTCGGCTTCATCGTCGTGATGGATGCCGTCTTTTGGGTGACGTGCTGGGAGTCCAACAACGACCTCGACGGACCTTAGCGATGCAGCGCTGGGCGCGCCACCAACCGGTCGGACCAACGCACGACTTCCCGTTGGTGTCTCCGTGGGGGATGGGCGGGTGGGTGCATCTGCCGCGGCCCTTGAAGGCTGATCGTGCCCCCCGTGATGCTCCTCCTCGTCCGCCGTGCCACCACCAACACCACGTTTCTTGGCGTCGTGTAGGATTCTGGCTCCGTGTGTGTCCACGAACGAGGTCACATAACGTAGTAAGGCGGGAGCGGAGTCAAAGCCGAAGTGCCGGGCAGATGCGACGAGAGCTTCGAATAATAACGGAGGGGTGGTGATCACGCGGCCCGCGGCTGAGAGAGGCCACGCCAACTGTGCAGCGCTGCCGACTCGGTGCACCACTTCATCCAGATGCGATCGTCCGTGCCCATCTGTGCCGGGAGCGGTCTTCGCCGTACTCGGTGACACGGAGGGAACGTAGCCCGTCGCAGCCAAAAAAGCATGATGATTTGCTGCCGATGAATTCGGATTTTTGGAATCCCATTCGTTTGGTTCCGGTGGACCTGCGAGGGGATTGTTGCTCGTAACCAGGCGGTCGGATGACGCCGACGGCCCCCCCGAACGACGATTAGCGGGAGACACGACGGAATCAGAGGTGAGGACTGCGGAGTGATTGTGTTGGTTGTTAATGCTGCTGCGACGATGCAGGGCCGTCGTAGCGTCACGGACGTACCCTTCCAGCACCTGTTGATCAAAACTGGAACGCCTGGCATCCGGTTTACGAGTCGAGGCCATGTGCCACGAGAAAGGATGGCAGGAGATATAAAACTATTGCCGCTTCCTTCTGAGCGCCGCGTCAACTCGCGCCGGTAAAGGCGTTAGACGGATGGGGCCTTTGAAAAAATGCCAACGACGTCGTGCGTCGGCCACTGTCCTTTACAACGTGCATCAATTCATCAAAAATGAAGGCCATTCATCTGGCCAATACTCCGATAGCGCATCTCTCGAACTGTGGGCTCGCCCCTGATTAAGAAAACGGGAGGGATGCGGCAAAAAGGGAACGGCCAAAAGGGAAGAAAACGATGATGACCGGTGAAATTTTAAAAAAACTGATTGAATTTCACATCGAAAGCGCTACCACCATGACTTCTCGATATCTCTGGGTACTGTCACTCTCTGGTTGTTTTTTGGGGCTGGAGATGATAACTGTCGTCATCGCCAAGGGAGGTGAGGACCTCAAATCACGGCCGGCCTGCACTGACCTTTTTGTCAATATGTCAGCACCACCAACCGCATGTTTGGCAAAAACTGTTCGTAGATACCAACAGCTCAGATTTTTTGCGCGTTAGAGCTGCGGTCACTTTGTAGCAGGGATCTCTTCATCTGCTGATCGACTGTCGTCGACGGCGTGGCGACAAAGAGGGGCCATACACACCACACGGACGCCACGGGTGGCTGTGGTCGGTCGCTACTATTGCCGCCTTCAGCCGGGAACGTGAGGTAACGTTTCGTGAACCTCGTCTTGTGGCCGCAACGGCGAGGACAGTGCACCTGGCGAGGAGGGGGCTTGCAGATCCCCCGAGAGACCAACCGGCACGGCACGTCGCGTGGGGGAACCGACACCCAAGTGCGGCGGCGGTTGATCGTTGTCGTCCACGGCGAACGAAACGGATTGAGCTATGCTATTCGTCAACGACAGAAACGGTGAGGCGGCACCTTCGCTTTTCGCCTTTTTAGGATCGATGACCAACGACTTGACGAGACCGGCGAACCGGTTGGACGAAGGTTGGCGGCGACCTCCGTCGACAAGGGACTGGACGCCGGAATCTTCACTGGTCAAAGCGCCTGGTTGGGTTTGCTCGGCGGGACGAACGCGGAATTTCAGTCGACGCGCCATTAACTGCGCGATGCGCATGTTGGTCGACTCCAGCTGAAGCAACTCCTCCGGGGCGGCTTCCGTCGATGCAGCTTGTTGCCCCCCGAAGGTTGTTGTCGACCCAGATCCTCCTCTCTTATCGGGGCTGAGGATGGATATCACCGCGCTGCCATCTGACGCGGCTGCGTTGTGGAAGGAACCATGGTTCGTTTCTTCTGCCTTCATCGCAGCCGTCATTTGCTCCACCGCCGCCTCGAGAATCTCCTGCAACGCTTCGGGGTACTCATCGACGACGCGCTCGAACTGGGAGTCGGCGACGACGTAGCAGACACAGAGCGTGATTGCCATGATGGTGTGTGGGCGCTGCCCCCCGAAAAGCATCGTCGTCTCGCCAAAGTAGCTGCCCGCCGAGAGCACGCGCAGCTGCTGCTCCTCGGCGTCGTCCATTTCCGCCGCGTCGCCGCTCGCGATGAAGAACATGCAGTCGCCCTCTTCGCCCTTCTCGACGATCGGGCATCCGGGCGTCACCACGATGTACTGCAGCTGGCCCGCAAGCAGCGCGACGAAGTCCGGGTCGTCGGCCAGCTTCTCGAAGAGCGGGATCGACCGGATGATCCGACCGTTCATCTCGCCCTCGATCTGGTGCCGCAGCTCGGGCGGGAAGTCCTCCATCACGTCGTTCGTCTCGTTGAAGTCGAAGCTCTTGCAGACGTCCCACATGCGCCGGTAGTACGCCAGGATCTCCATCTGCAGCTCCTCCGGCAGCTCCAGATCGTGCATCGCGCCGATCGCGTCCTCCAGCTTCTTCGACAGCACGTCGCCGACGACCAGCGAGTGCACCACCATCTCCTCCATATGCGTCACCACGACCGCGTACATCAGCACCGACCACAACAGGATCACGAGCTCCACGATCACCTCCGACGCCTTCGTCGGCACGTGCACGAAGCGCTCCGCGATGCTGATGAAGACCTGGCGCCAGTACGAAGCCGCCAGCAGCGCCGGGTCGTGGGCCTCGTGCTCGATGCCGACGTGAAGCGCATCATGGATGAACTTCGCGTCTGCGTCATGCGCGTAGAACTGCATCAGCACCGTCGTCAAGCACGTCGTCGACAACACCAAGTGGCAAATCATGTTCGCGATGCGGACGACGTTTGGGTGCAACACGACCGGAAGCGAATCGACCGCTCGGTTGAACAGCTTGTTGAAGCGAGCGTACCGCAGAATCAAGTTGATGCGGCCCCAGCGCACGTCCTGCGCGCCCACCGCGTAAAGTACCGCGAGCATGGGGAAGCACACGCACACGTCGAAGATGTACAGCGACGGCTGCGCCGCGTTGTGCCGCACGACGCGCTGGACATCCGTCACGACGAGCCCCTTGTCCTCGTACGGCATGAACAAGTTGACTGCGATTGTGAAAAGAAACATGAAGATGTCCAAGGCCAGCACGAAGTAGTTCAGCCCAGCCGGGAAGGCGTCCGCCGGGTACGTCGAGCTCGCCAGCACGAGGCCCGTGGTGAAGAAGATGAACGGCAGGCTGAACCACGAGTACGCCACCTCGAGCTTCGCCATCACCGTGACGTAGCTGCGCCGGAACTTGTCCTCCTCGGTCAGGAAGCGATCTTGGCTGAAGAACGCCTTGAGCGGCACGTACTGACGGGGGAGCACGACTATGTTACCCTGCTGGCCATCCGTCACATTTTGTTGGTCTCTGCCAGCCGGTGCACCGGCGCGTTCGTGTTGCTCACTTGGCGTCGATTTGTAATCCGACGGTGTGGCCGCTGGCGGCTTCGCAGACAATTGGTGTTTCAGCCGCTCACCAATCGACGCTTTGCTTCCACCTGCGGAGGACGAGGGGTGACTATTACTACTGATCCCCAGAGGCGGCTTACCGCTGCTCACCGAAAATGACAACTTACTGGACGCCAACGACGCGTGGTTGTTGTCGTTGTTCGCCGTCGCTCCAGTGCGGGCGGCGAGGGGGGACGACGAAGACGAGGGCGGCACGGCAACCACAACACTAGCAACCGATACATCTTGGCCGCGGGATGCATCGTTTCTTTTCGTTACCGCAAGTGTTGGTGATGAACGCGCCGCGACCACTGGACTCATGCCGCCGCCCGGCGTTGTGTTGAACGACGACGATTTGACTTCTGTTTCCTCACTCCGCGTTGAAGGCGATGGTGGCGATGCATCAGATATCGACACGTCGTCGATGCTACCAAAGACATTACCCGAGCCGCTCCCTTGCGGTTTCGAACGTCGAAGCGACTGTAGATTCACAGCGAGCGACATTTGCGCTCTAGCTTTTCGCCCGCTTCCCAGCGCTTTCAATCCCGCCGCACTTTCTGGCTCACCCCCTCCGGGAGACGTGATCGATGAAATCCGCCCTTCGCCACCCGTCGAAAGGGACGTCGAGGAGTCATTGTCTGCCGCCCTTGTCATGGCGATGAATCGCTTCGCGGCGGAGCCAGCGGTTGGAGGGCGTGCTGGGGGTGGAGGGATATACGACGACTCATCGGTGGGCTGCGTTTGCGTAGAGGGGGAGACCTCCCCGACAGACGTTCGACGTTGAGGGAGGTCGGAGTTGCGACGCCCGGCGGTGGCGTGGAGCGCGGCCTTACCACTACTCCGTAGAGCGGCCGCCGAAGCCATCAACTGAGACCAATTCAGATCCACGAGGCTATCGATCACGCGTTTGAGAGCGTCCGTGGTGTGAACGCCGGTCTCCACGATGACCTCAGCCAGGGCCTCAAGCAGTCGCCAGTGATGCTGATGGTGGTGGCCGTGAGCAGCATGAGGCTTCACCGAGACGGAGAACGGTGGTGGGTCCGAAGGAAACTGAGGAGCATCGACAAGGTATTGCGTTTGAGGTGAGGTGGTGGTGCGCCACGCGGCGGCAGCCAAGTCTACGATCGAGGGTGGTGGTGGTTGGGGCCGACTTTGCGCCGGCGCGTGGTCACGGCTTTCTTGAGCAGTCGCCGGAGATAAATCCGCCTTCAGGTATGACTCGAGAATCTCGAAATCAACGCTAGATTGGCGAGGGTGAATGTAAGCCTCGGCAGCGGAGGACGTCATCGCTGCGGTCGGCAAGATTCGCTGTTCCCTGCGTATATGTGCGTATGAGTTTCTTGCTGACGAGTATCGTTTTTCGCGTGTATGTGAATAACACCAGAGCTAGGCATATCAAAGTCATCATGCTGGGGGAAAAAAAACCCGACTTCGAAAAAAAATTGACGACAAATTGGTCTCACCGGAGGGCTGAACCAGACTTCTTCCAGGGAACTCGTATGCGTTGTTCGACTATACACCAACAAGCTAGAGACTGTGACCGAGCTCAGTCGTCAAGATTCATTCATTTGACGCAGCATGTTGCTCGCCTGTCGGTCCCCGAGGCGCCGCGCCAATTCTAAGCAGGTCATCGCTTCTTGCAAACGCTGCGATCGAGTCGCATCAACCCTCGCCGACGACGGTGGCGCCCCCCACGAGGCTACGTTCAGTGTCGCACGCAGGAAGGACGCAAAGCGCAGCAGCAACGAGGTGCGCTGTGGCGGGTTGTCGACTTCAAATTGGATCGCGTCGTGGTATAA
>ERZ1292630.150-Hain-H41-02um-R3-150-length-77560-cov-20_pt2 | contig 23823 bp, 31 predicted proteins | sample MGYA00564408_ERZ1292630 | MGnify/ENA primary metagenome ERZ1292630 (study PRJEB36523, sample SAMEA6512641) | groundwater metagenome | collected 2019-01-08 | study: AquaDiva: Metagenomics assemblies of 32 groundwater samples
GTTTTATTTTTCTTCTTTAATTTGAATTATGCCGACGGGACAAGCATCCGCAGCTTCTTGATTGCAGGTTTTGGTATCAAGAGTGGTTAATTGCAATTCCCATTGGCCTTCCATTAGCTTAGCTCCTTTTAATTGCGCCAGGCCTTCATCATCAATCTCCCAGAATTCTGGACAAATTGCTGCACAAGCGCCGCAGCCGATGCATTCTTTTTTTAAATGAATCACTTTAAATTTAGCCATTTTGATTGCAAGAACGAGGTTATTTATATTTTTTTCTTATTGGCAGTGTAGATTTGCTAGCATAGTTATGGCTTTCTGTAAACACAATTTTGAAGGTTATCCCCTTCGTAAGTAATAGGTCTGCTTTGCCGATGGAGGCACATTTTTGGCAAGTTGTGCTTAAATCAGATTGTTCAAGTTTAACTTTTGAGCCAAAAATAATCATGCATAAAAATAAACAGAGATTTATTTTTAGCACAGAAATTAAGTCTCTGCTTAATTTCTTGTGCCGTGCAAGCTGACCTATCACATACTGTAAACGCAATTTTAAAGGTTATCCTGCCTTCCGAGACCAAAAAGCTTATATAAATAAAATCCATTCTAGAAATAAGATGAAAAAGAGTGTGTTAAAAAGCGTACTAGTTAGTTTACTGCTTCTGTCAATATTTTTAGTTTCCTGTCAAAATCAACCGGCTGCTGGCGAAAAACCTTTAGATACAGCTGCTGCCTTAAGATTAGTCCAATCAGGCACTCAAGGAGTAGAATTAAGTTTACTACAAAATTCTCCTCCCGATATTATTTATGATCAAAATGAACTAGTTGCTTTGGTAGAATTAAAAAATAAAGGTAGTTATGATTTAAAAGGCCAGGATTGTTTTGTGCAAGTAAAAGGATTTGATACCAACATTATTACCGGAGATTTTAATATCCCTCGCTCCTGTGCTGAAGGCATTGGGGTTTTAGAAGGAAAAAATGTTTATAATACTGAAGGCGGTCAGAATCAACTTGAATTAGTATCTTCAGCTACCCTTCCTTTAGGCGTACCAGATTATAACCCTACCTTAAACTTCTTAACTTGTTATCATTATCATACTACAGCTAATCCTTCCGTATGTGTAGATCCTTTATTTTATGAAATTACTTCTGAACAGAAAACCTGTCAGCCCCGCGATGTTGTTTCTTTAGGTGGGGGGCAAGGGGGTCCGGTAGGAATAAATTATGTGGGCGTAGACATGGTCGGTAATAGGGCCGTATTTGAAATTAATGTAAGAAATTTGGGCGTTGGTAGAGTCCTTAGCCCCTATGCAAATCTACAAAGTTGTGGACAATCCTTAGAATATAAAGAATTGGATAAAGTAGCTTATAATGTGGAAATGACTGGTGGGGGAAAAATTAACTGCAAGCCCATTGATGGATTTGTAAGGTTAACCAATGGACAGGGAAAAATAATTTGCAGTTTTAATATTCCCGGAACTTCTGCTTTTGAAACTCCTTTGATGGTTGATTTAGATTATGCTTATGTACAATCGTATCAAAAATCTATTCGTATAGTTCAAACACCCCGATAAACATCAACAAACTTTAAATATCTCAAGAATTATTAAGCTTATAAAAAGTAAAAGAGGTCATGATTATGAAAAAAACAATAATTTTATCAGTTTTAGTTATAAGTTTATTACTGCTTACTGCTTGCCAACAAGAACAGCAGCAGACTAGTAAAGGTGCATTTATTGGTGGCGAAAAAGGAGCAACGGCCATCTTTGAACCGTTTGGGATTGAAGAAGAAGGATTATACACTATTTTTGATGAAGAATCTTTTCCTTTAGAAGTAACCGTTAATAATAATGGCGAAAGTACTCTTCAGCCCGGAGATGTAACTATAAGATTACTGGGCCCTTCCCAGAGCGAATTTACGGGAATCAGTTCATGGGAACTTAAAAACAAAGGAACCATTGAACCTATTACTGAATTAGTTCCCGATGGAGGAGAAGAAACCTTTAGTTTTGCTAGCGAGGCTAAATATTTAGGAGAAGTAACTGGTGTGTTGGAAAGAGAATGGTTTGCTAGCATGGAATATAATTATAAAACTTTTTTAATCATTCCAGAAGTCTGTCTTAAAGAAGATCTTGCTGATGACCGCATCTGCGCCGTAAGTGGAGCTAAATCCTACTTTGTTTCTGGTGCGCCCATAACCATAAAAACAGTTGAAGAAAGCACTGCCGGAAAAGGAATTATGGCTTTAAAGATAAAAGTAGTAAATGTAGGCAGTGGAAAAGTAGCTAAACCTGGAGAAGAATTTGGCGTACGCAATCTTCTTTCTTTTAGTATCGATGATCCGGCTTGGGAATGTAAATCCGGCGGAAAAGTTAACGAAGCTAGATTAGAAAATGGTGAAGCAGAAGTAGTTTGTAAATTAAAAGAAGCTTTAACTGCAGGAACCCTTTCCACCAAACAAGTTAAATTAACTTTTGATTACCAATACCGGGAATTGATCCAAGAAAAGTTAAGGATTAAGCAGAGCGCAAGATAAGCTTTTTTCTTTAATTTATTTTTATTTGTTTTTTAAAATTTATTTTTTAATCTGTTTTATTATTTTTTTTAAATAATTTTATTTATCTCTTTTTTGAATTGTTATTTTCTAAAGGAGAAGGTGGTAACCCTTTAGTTTTAATGATATTACGATCTGCTGGTTTAGGATCAAACCAAAAATCAGGAGCATATCCTTCCACTTGGTCAATAATATATACGAAGCTAGGGCTGTCTTTTTCGCGGGAAACAACATAAACCTCTAGTGGAGTATACGTCCTGCTCAATTGATAAGTTAAATCGTGAGCTATTAAGGCAGTAGTGCGATCATTTATTCTTGCATAAATACCTTCATGGGTAAAAAAACTATCTTTTAACACTGCAATCCAAAATTCCCTTCCTTTAGTGGGGCGCCTATGTTCTTTTAATAGATCAAAAACTCTTTTATCCAAATCCGTTGTAGTAAATCGATGTAAGGATTGGCTACTATCGGGTCGTTCTACAATAAAAGTGATTATTTGGGGTCTGGTATAAAACATTGTTAACCTTGGTTTTAATTTATTAAAAGTATCTTTTAAAATTTAATTCCTTCACGATAAGCTCTGAAGCAAAAGCCACACTGGCCATGTTTTTTTATTTCTTCTTTAACGTCCCGTTCAGCCCAATCATCAGTAAGAGCTAGTTTTTGAATCCCTTCTTGATCAAGTATTTTTGCTCGTTCAATTGTTCTTGCTCTTCTGACAATATCTACCAGGGGTTCTTTAATAACATTTCCAGGAAGGGGTGCTTGAAGTACGCAACACATATTAACGTCTCCTTTAGGAGTTATCGTTAAATCGTAACTACCCAAAGCACCCTGACAATTACCATTATAATTTACATGAATACGGGACATACGTAATTCCATTTGTTTAGCTCTTCCTACTGGAGCCGCTTGTTTTATTTTAGATAATCCTCTTAAAGACACCTTCCTAAAAAAGTCGCCTTGCCTTGCAAGTTCAACTAATCTTTCTAATTTTTGCAGATTTGCTCCTGCTTCTTCATGAAATTTATCATAAGAAGCAATATCTAACCAATCAACACCGCGAGAAGCTAAATCAAACAGAACCGATTTGGCTTTATCGTCATTTGTTGCCCAAAATCCATTGGTTTGGATAATTGCAGAGATTAATCCCTGGCCGTTTCTTTTTCTTCGTTCGTTATCATAACCAAGGTAATCAAGAAAACTGTACAGAGTATTTTTAATTGTAAAAACTTCTCCTCCGCTTAAACACAAATCCAAAGAGGTTTTGGGGAGGTGTCTTATAACCGTTCTGAAATCTGTTTCGCTGATGGTTGTATCTTTTAATCCCGGTCCCGCTTCATGTAAACAATGCCTACAAGCATAATTGCAATTTTTAGTTATTACAAAATAGATATCCGGCTCCATATTTACACAAAGAAAAAGCTTTTTTTATAAATGTTTAGAATTTAAAATTATCTACTTCCTACCAACACCACAAATGCTAAGAAACTTTCCAATTGAATGTATTCATCGCTGCCTTCAACCATCCTAAATTCAACTTCACCGCATTTGTCGACCAATTCTACTTTCTTGCGGTCATCTAATTTCAAATTCCAGATTTCTTTTTGAATTTGTTTAATAATATCCAACCCAGACAAACCATAATCGAGCATTAAATTAAGCAGTTTCTTTCTGGATTCGAGAAAATTACCTTTGGCAGCCATGCCTAGAACTTCATTAACTTCTTTAGGTTTAGCGACGGAAGCCATGGAATAAATATCTTCGGAAGTGATGGATTCCCCTTCTTTTTTTATGACAAAGCAGCTTTGCATGATATTGGTTAATCTACGGCAATCACCTTCACAAACATCATACAAAGCATCAACAATTTCCGGATTAAGTGCTTGCTGTACTTCCCCCTGCTCTTCTTTGGTTATTCTAATGATCACTTCAGTGATTTCTTCTTTAGTCAGAGGTTTAAACCTAAATACGGCACATCGAGATTGAATCGGATCAATAATTTTGGAGGAATAATTACAGCTGAGAATAAAGCGGCAAGTTTTAGTATAATTCTCCATCGTTCTGCGTAAAGCTTGCTGAGCTTCTCTGGTTAACGCATCACTTTCATCTAAATAAATCAGTTTAAACGGAGCATCGCCGATGGCTTTAGTTCGGGCAAAATCTTTTACTTTTACTCGGATAACATCGATGCCTCGTTCATCAGAAGCGTTTAATTCTAACGTATTCTGCCGCCAGCCCTCTTTAAATAATTCTTTAGCGATAACTAAAGAAAGAGTAGTTTTACCAATACCTGCCGGACCAGAAAATAACAGATGAGGCATATTTTTAGATTTTACAAATGCCTTAACTTTTTCAACAATCTCCTTTTGCCCTTTAACTTCTTCAAAAGTGCTCGGCCGGTATTTTTCTGTCCAAATCGAATTCATAATTAAATCGGGTTAGAAGTACTTTATAAGTTTTACCTATTTTAAGAAAAACGAATCGTTTTCAGCCTTAAATCTGGAGGTATACTCAAATCCAAATTCTTTAAATAATTCTATGTTCGCTGCCGTATTGGTCCGGCAGCGAATTGAACCCCCGGCTAATGGAGAAGTGTCTGCGGTTACCATCTCATAATCTAATTTTAATTCGTCAAGCAGTTTAAGAAAAGGAGTCGTTTCATCATTAGCGATAACTACCGGATTACTTTGATATTCCAAAACCAAACAATTTAACGCCCATAAGGAGCAATGTTTAGCAACTACTAATTCTAAATGCTGAGCTTTAGCAATTTGTTTAAAAGCGTGGGTAGCTTGGATATAATGACGATTATCCACAATCAGCATCTCCCGTTGCGGAATAGGTAACAAGGTCAAATCTATATGCCGCATTAACCCTTTAGGGCTATAATAACCAGTTATTGAATAAACAGGTACTTCAAAGAATTGTTCTAAAGTGTTTCGCAAGATTCGTTTTTTTGAATCGGTTTTACTGTTTAAAGTAACAATGTTTTCAGAAAAAATGAGGTAGTCTTTTCCAAAAACGAAACAACCCCCTTCAGCTATAGCTCGGTTTCCGGGATTTCTAGCAATATATTTATCATTAAAAGAAATTAAATAGTCTCTGGGCCAATCATGGGCAGTATAACCTACTTTATAACCCAGCCGTTTAACCACCTGGCCCAATTCCTCAGCAGATTCGAAGGAGTTAGCAATAATCACGCTGGGTTTATAAGTTACGGACAAAGTTTGAATTTCGTTTTTCTTGTCCAAAATAGTTACTAATTTTTTCATATTATTATTATTATTATTAACTCACGGCGGCTTTACTAATTTCTTACAAAGCCCAAGTAATCAAACTACCGAACCAGATTAAAACTTCATTAAAGGAAACGTTGAATAAATATACTAAAACTAAGACTACCAATAAGGTACAGAATAAAAATCGTAAAGAATGAATCAAAATATCACCTAACGATAAAACTAAAATAATGATGATTATTACCCCAAGCACGGAGAAAGGCTCCATATTAAAACAATAATTATTATCTATTTAATAATTTCTGTAAATAAATGCTATTTATTCTTAAAAAAGTAGTTCTTTATTACTTCCCCATTTTCTTTAGATAGATGGTCCTGGTGGGAAAAGGAATATTTATTTTAGCTTTATTTAAAGCGGCATAAACTTTCTCGGTAGCTTCTACTTTTTTGTCATTAGCCTGATCCCATTTAGCAACCCAGAAACGCAAGGTAAATTGCAAAGCAAAATCGCCCATTTCCTGAAATTGAACTATTGGTGCAGGATCGTCTAAAATATCGCCCATGGTCTTTGTGGCATCTAAAACCACTTTTTTTACTCGTTCCACTTCAGTTCCATATTCAACTCCAAAATTAACTGAAACCCTGGCTTTGGGGGTGGGGCGAGTATAATTAAGCACCCGAGAATTGGCTAAATACCCATTGGGGATGTAAATAATTTCATTATCATAAGTAATTAATTTTGTGCTCCTTAAGCCCACATCGTGGATGATTCCTATTTCCCCACTTTCCAATTTAATTTTATCACCAATACGGTAAGTTCGATCTAAAATTAAAGTAATGCCTCCAAAAATATTTTTTAAAGAATCTTGCAAGGCCAATCCTAACACTAACCCACTAATCCCCACCCCTGCTAAATAAGGGGTAATATTAACTTCATAAATATCTAAAACCCAAATAAAAGCAATAATCAAAAAAATAATTTTTGAAGCCTTGTGAAATAAAGGCAAAATGGCATCATCAATATTGGTTTTAGTTTTTTTTGCAAACGCTTTTCCCCAAATTTCAATGGCAATATCTACGCCGCGAGCAATAAGTAAAATAAAAACTAGAGCCATTAAAGAATTAACTATTTTAGTAGCAGTTCCGTTTATTTCTAAATTTAAAATCGCTAATCTAAAGCCATAAACAACGATTGAATAAAATAAAGGCATTTTAGTTCGTTCAATAATTAAATCATCTAAGGTTGTTTTTGTTCTGGCTGTAAATTTTTCAAAATAATGAACAATGATAAACAAAAGTAATTTAGCTAAAACTATAAATAAAACCAAAATTAGAATGGATAAAACATATTTGTTTTGTAAATATTCTCCAAAAGGCAATAATTCTGTTAATTGGATAAAATAGGCTAGGAAATCCATTTTAGATTATAGAATTAAGGCTATTTAAATATGTTTCGTCTAGGGGGCAAGCATACAACAAAAGATATTTAGCGACTATAAAAAGCCCGCACAAGACTAAATTAGACCAGAAAAGTTTATAAATACGGTTTATTTAACAGTATATAAGGTTGCTTTTTGATATGCAACTGGGGGTTTAAAATATAACATGGATGATGAGCAAGTAAGTTACGCTCTTTTAAAAATAATAAATTTGGGAAATCGAACGGATTTTTCCTTGGAAAGTGAGATTGATAATGAGGAAGTGGATGTTGAATCCCTTTCTGACGGGCTTGATGAACCGGTCATAGATAGTTTTCCTAACCATTTTCTGGATGACGTTGAAGATAGAATACAATCTTCTTACGGGTCTGCACGTGAGGAAATGGGCGTTGCTGAAGACTATACTCATTTAGGTATAAAATACTTAAATTAGCACTTAAAAAAACTTTTTTCTAAATTTTTTTATTTTTTATTGTTTGGATTAAATTGAATTATATTCAATAATAAATAAAATAGCAAAAAATAAACTTTAAAAAGAATTAAAAATTAAGCAGCAATTAAATAGTCAAATTCTTCAAATTCACCTTGAATATAATGGTAATGCAGTAAATCTTGGTAATATTTCTGTATATTCATATTTATTCTTCACTTTCCTCAACACTACCACCGGGAGCTGCATTTTTAGAAATTATTAGAACATCTCCAATTGCTTTCACAAATTGGTGAGGTACAATAACCCCTTTTGCACTTCCTAAGACTTTACTTAAGAACGAATTTTTAGTTGCTCTTATTTTCCATCCAGATACTTTATTACCTTGGACAATTGTATCCTCAATGTCCCCAAAGTAATCTCCGGAGTCGGTAAAAACTCTTAAATCATAGGTTTCGGAAATTTTTTTCATTTTTAGCATAGAGACCACCTCAAAGCGTAATTTTCTTAAATTTATCTCAGTTTAAATACTTTTCTGTTGTCAGCCCTATAATGCGCTGAACTAACCAGAATATTTATATGCCTAAAAATAATTGTTAAAATTATGAGTATTACTATTATTGGCACTTCGCACATTGCTAAACAAAGCATTAATGAAATTAAAACAGCTTTTGAAGAAAACCCGCCCGAAATTGTTGCTGTAGAATTAGATTTATCCCGGGCTTCGGCCTTAATGCAGAAACAAAAGCGCTCCGTGCCCCTTAAAGAAATTTTAAAAATGGGGATAAAAGGATATCTTTTTGCAAAGATTGGACAAAATCTGCAGCAAAAACTAGGAAAAATGGTCGGGGTTGATCCTGGTTCAGAAATGCTTACCGCTTTGAAATTAGCCCGGCAAAAAAATCTTAAAGTTTTTTATATCGATCAACCGATTGCCACCACCCTAAAAAATCTCTCTAAAGAACTTACCTGGAAAGAAAAAGGTCGATTTGTAATTGAATTTTTTAAAGGAATTTTTTCGCCAGACAAACAAATAAAAAAAATGGGTTTGGATCAGTTTGATTTACATAAAGTGCCTGAGGAAAAATTGATCACTCAAATGATGAAAGAAATAAAAAAAAGTTATCCTAGCATCTATAAAACGTTGATTGAAGACCGCAATAAATACATGGTCAAACAGCTTATTAAAATCCTGCGTGAAAATCCGAATAAAAAAATATTAGTGGTGGTTGGCGCCGGACATAAAGAAGGAATGGAAAGTTTGCTGTTAAAAGTCGATGTGGTAAAATAAAATAAAATATATATGGGCTAAATACCATAAAGATTTAAATAACAAAATTATATATTTTTATTGATAACATATGAAAAGATTGCCTGCTCTGGAATTAATTTTAGGTCTGAGTTCAGTAGCTGCTCTTCCTGGGGGTTGCCAAGAAACAGAGCTTTCTATCCTAACTTACAATATTGCTGGCCTGCCCCAACAATTTTCAGGAGTGGATCCGCAACAAAATATTCCTAAAATTAGTCCTTTATTAAATGATTATGATATTGTTCTTATTCAAGAGAATTTTATGCCTAAATATGGCTTGTTTAACGAAACCGAACACCCTTTTCATCTTCCTAATTTCCAACCAGAAGAAGAGAACAACCTAAATAAAAGCGGGTTAAGCAGTTTGTCCATCTTCCCTATCGACCGAACTTACAACCAACAGTGGTATAATTGCCATGGGGTATTTGAAGATTGTAATGATTGCCTTACCCCTAAAGGATTTACTGTTTCTGAATATGAAGTTATGCCGGGCATCTGGATTGATATTTATAACTTGCATATGGATGCGGGGGATTCACCCGGAGACACCCTTGCCCGAGCGGCACAAATCGAACAGCTAACTGCTATGCTTAGGATTCGTTCCCGTAATAAAGCAGTAATTGTTGCTGGAGATACCAATTTAGACTTATCTGAACAATACTTGTTTGAAAAATTACTCCGAGAAGGAGGACTTCGAGATAGCTGCACTACTTTAGACTGCCCAGAACCTTATCTTCTGGATAAAGTACTTTATAAAAATTCAGTATGGGTCCAAATCGAACCAATCGATTGGCATATTCCTGTTAATTTTATCAATGCAAAAGGAGAGCCCTTATCTGACCATGTTCCGGTAACGGTTGACTTTAAAATCGCCTTGGGGAATTACAAATAAATCGCAGCAAAGTTTATAAAGTGTGTTCTTGAGTATATAGATAGGTAGCAGTGGTGAGAAAGCGCAGGTGTAGGAACAAAATTCCTGCATCAGGAAAGTCCGCCCACTTACAAACAGCCACTCCAAGAATGGAGATGGGGAAATCCCATGGCTCTGGCTCAGAAACGAAACGTCCTGCAGGATGGGATGAAGATGGCGAAGTTGTCAGCGATGACAACGAGTCCCTGAGAAATCGTTTTACGATTTCTGGGGTGCCAGAAAAGTCTAATGCTTTTCTGTGCATAACCCTTAGACGTCCCTGCAGGGAACGATGAAACGGCGAATCCTGCCGAATGCAAATTCGGAAGGTCCAAAAGGATTTCGGTCTTGATGGACTTGGCTAGTGCAAGTCTTTTTGACGCTTAGTAAAATGCTTTCACAGATTATCGTTGTTCCGATAAGGAACAATTTGGGTCTGACAAAAGGCGGCTTAGGCCACTCTACCTTTTTTTATTATATGGCGGGAACACAATGATCATAACCCAATCTAAACAAACCGATTCGGAAGGAAATTGTTCAACCGTGTATACTTGCAGAAGCACTGCCTTGGAAGATTATTTACTGCAAACCCAATATTCCGTTCTGGCCTCGATCCAATATTGCTTTCCTTGTTCTTCACCGGTTAGTTTTAAACCAAAACACCGTTCGTTAATTGCACTTAGACGAGAAACTGCGAATTCTCAATTAGAGAAAATACTTTATTAGAATAGTTTAGATTATGTTAAAAATAAATCAGACACAATAAAATGGATTACCGCAAACCAAAAAGTTTACAGGAAATGACTTTAGCAGAACTCTGCTGGGAAGCCGAACAAGAACTACGCCAGGCTCAACAGAATCTTCAAGCGAGCTGGAATTTGGTTAAAGAAGCCCGAAAAGAATTATACCAACCAAAAGATATTTATAATCAGTAAATTTTGAACTTAAAAATGGCTCAAGACAATAAAATTAGATTACCTTCCGGACAAGGCGGATTAACCCGTTATTTTGATGAATTTAAATCTAGAATAGAATTTTCTCCCGGTGCAGTTATTGTTTTATGTGTGATTATTGTACTGATTATTATCTGCCTCCATTATTTTGGAGGAAGTATATTAAATTAGATTAAGACCAAAATGTTTCCCGGAATTAACCCTCGTAAAATGCAGCAAATGATGAAGCAGATGGGAATTCAACAGGTAGAAATTCCCGCAACTGAAGTCATTATTAAGACAGAAACTAAAGAAATCCGCATCATTAATCCTTCTGTTTCTAAAGTTAATATGATGGGCCAAGAAACTTTTCAGATTTCCGGAGAGATTCAGGAACAAGAATTATCTACTGCCCCGGAAATCTCTGCAGAAGATATCAAAACAGTTATGGAACAGGCCGAAGTTGATGAAAAAACTGCCCGCGCAGCGATTGAAGAAGCTAATGGGGATCTGGCTGAGGCGATTATTTCTCTTCAAAAATAAATGCGTTTTATACCTTATTTACTGAAATAAATAGAAAATAATAAAAAGTTGAAGCCATTTAGACCTTTCTTCGCGAGGAATTTTGTTAATGAATGAATGTTTATTAGAATCCCAAGAAGAGCTTAAACGCCTAGAGCACATCATTTATGTTAGTTTAAAATATACGCGTACTATCGACGTTATTCTAAACGCTTTAAACCGCATGGTTAGCACTTATGATTTTATTATTGAAGCTTTCTTAGAAAAATCTAAAGAAGGGGGGTTAATCGACTCTTTACCCAAAAGTCCGGCATTAAGAGGAAAAAAATTAGCTGAACTATACCCTGAAGATGAAACTATTCAAAAGAACCTCCATTTTTATGCTTCCTTACGTAATATTCTTAAATCGCCCCAGCGCAAAAGACAAGAATTTCGACGGCACGTAACTTTAGTTGTAGATGGAGATAAATCAACTACGGAAATAGAAATTGATAGTTTAGTTAATTGTGAAAAATTCATTCATAAATTCTTTAATTACAGTTGGAGATTAATAGAAGGAATTCCTGAGGAAGATTAGTTCTCAAATAGAGCCAGAATATTTAAATAATCCTTTGCTTTAATAACCAATATCATGACTAAGTTCATTGCGTTTGTTTCTGGAAAAGGCGGAGTAGGTAAAACTACGAGCACCTTAAATGTAGGACAGGCGTTGAATGCATTAGGAAAAGAGGTTATTCTAGTTGATGCTAATTTGGTAACTCCTAACTTAGGAATTCTGTTAGGATTAATGAATCCTGAAGGAACTTTAAACAAATTCTTAAGAAAAGAAAAAAGTCTTAAAGAAGTTACTTACCTGCACGAAAGCGGAATCTCTTTAATTCCCGCTTCTCCATCTTATTGTGAATTTCAAAAAACTAATCCTCAGAAATTAAATAAAATCTTTGAACATTTAGATGATCAAGTTGATTTTGTGCTGATTGATTCGCCTAGCGGATTGGGTTACGATTTACAACAGATTATTAAAAATACCGACGAAGTTTTAGTCGTAGTCAATCCCAGTTTAAGTTCCGTTGCAGATGCCTTAAAAACGATTCAGTTGGCTAAAGCTAATAATAATGCGGTTGCAGGAATTATTTTGAATATGACTCACCGCGGAAAAAATGAGCTTACTGCTGCACAAGTTGAAGAGATTCTGGGACATCAGATTTTGGCTAATGTCAAAGACAGCCGCAAAATAAGAAAAGCTGCCTACCAACAACTGCCTTTAAATTATCTTTATCCTCGCTCCCGGCCAGCTAAAGAATTTAAAAAAGTTGCTCAGCATCTTGCCTTAAGGAATTAGACAATGAAAAAAAATAGAAAGATAGAACTTCTAGAAAAAGGCTGGCCCGAAGCAGAAATTAAACGGGCAGAACAAATCTTAGAAAAAGAAGCAACCCACGACCTGTTCTTTTCTAAAATAGTTTTCTGGAGTGCGCTTATTGTTATTATTTTTGCAAATTTATTAGTTTCCTTGATGCTTATCCCTTTTTTAATTGCACTTAATCACTGGATGGTTTACAGCATCGTGATCATTTTAGCCGGAACCATCGGTTTCCTGTATAATTTCTTGATAAAAGACATTAATTATTTAGGAAAACAACACCATGTCTGGGCCGGGATACTCGTTCCTTTATTAGCTTTAACTAATGTGATGATGATGGTGTGGGCTTCTAATCGGTTTATTGAAAAATTAAACATTAATAATCCTCCTCAGAATCCTTGGTTAGTTGCACTAATTTTTGCCGTTGCTTTTATTCTGCCCTATGTTATTGACCGAATTAGAAGAAAAGTGAATGAATAAAAGAAAAATATAATTTATTGATTCTCTTTTAAATTAATGTTTAAATGCTTCCAGTAGTTGGTTAAGTGAATCTATGTCTTCTTGATTCTGGTGGTTATTTGCATCCACAATCCCTTGGACATATGGTTTTAATTTCTCAGGCAATTGTGGTGGTGCAGTAGTCTCTAAATATTTTTCATTACGGGTATGATCTAAGCAATTAAGGTAAGTACATTCTTTTTCAACAAGCGTTGCACCAAAAATAGAGGTATAAACATCTATTGGCGCTTCACAAGAAATCACAGCATTATTAGAAGTTTTAGCAGCATAAATCATCTTAATATCAATCGAAAGCTCTCTTAAAACATTAACAACTTGATCAATATTAACATCTCTCCCATACAAATTAAATTTACATGATTGTGTCATTTTAAATTCCTCCACATTAATTTTAATATAACCAAATTGTTGATTTTAATATATGAGTATATATAATTTGTGAACCCCTCTTATTCCTTCAACAATATTTCTACAATTGCGGCATAGGCTGGCCGGGCAATCAAAACCCCAAAAGAAACTCCGGCAATGGTCGTTAAGGCAAAGCCCTTCAATAATCCTGCTCCGGCCCATAATAAAGGCAGCATACCTGACAGAACGGTTAAATAAGCGCCGGTAATGATAAACATCGCATTTTTAATTCTGGTTTTCCAGTCAATAACAATTTCTCCTTTAACTGTTTCATCAGTAATAATAACTAACTGGTCAACACCCGTACCAATAACAATAATTATTCCGGCGATGGCTGCTAAATCTAAATTCCACCGAACTAAAGCAGCAAATCCTAAAATCATAATTACTTCTGAAAGTAAAGTTAACACCATAGGAATAATTATTTTAGCTTTTCTATATCTTATAAAAACGATTGCAGCAACGGCAAAAACCACTAAAAAGAAAATTAACACAATATTATCCAAAAATTCTTTTCCCAATGAAGGAGAGATTGTATCTATTTTTACAATATCTAATTTAACCGGTAAGCTGCCCGTAATCAAGATAGTTTGTAATTTTTTCATGTTCTGCAGAGAAACGGTAACTGCTTCCTGCTGGGTAGCCCCGCTTCCCGATCCAGAAATCTGGATATCCGTAGTAGAACTGCCTTTTAATTCTGCACCAATTTTAAGGCGATCAACCTCTACATCATCTAAAATTAAAGCCAATTCTTCACTAAGATAGTTTCCATTTTCTTCTGTTACCACAGTTAACTTTTTGGTCATTTGGGCTTGCCGCTCAGCAGCTTCCGAACTTAAAGTGATAGAAAAGAAGAAATTACAAGCATATCCGCCCGAACTGATTTTAAAACAACCGCTGCGCGGATCTATACCTGAACAATCTGCACTTCTACAGACATAAGTGATATCTTTCTTTCCGCCAAAAAACACCGTTTCATTGCCGATGTTTGCTTCAAACTTGCCTTGTTTTGCCAAGAGCTCTTTAATTTCTTCTTCGGTAACTCCGGCAATTTCAATTAAAATAAAATCTTCTCCAGCCAGATCAGAAGCAGCCCTGACCACAATATCACTAAGACCATAAACATTTAATCTTTCTCTCAAATTACCAATAGTGATATCTAAATCATCTTTAGAAATTGGTTCTGCCGGTTTTAAGAGTACTCGCGTCCCCCCTTCTAAGTCTAAACCTTTCCGTAGATTAGAACTAGGGGCATCGTAAATTCTTAAACCCAGATCGACTTGGCTGTTCTCGTCAGCAACTGCATTTAATCTATAAACGTTTTTATTTGTTTCTAAGGTAACGGTTCCATTTCTATTCAAAGCGCTAGCTAAATTATAATAATCCTCTGCTGAACTAATTTTTTCTCCATTAAAAGAAATTATTTTTTCCTTTGCTAAAGGGGTTGCTTTTGCTGAAGGATTTAACATCCCTGCTTGGGAAGCAGCAGAATTGGGCGTAACGCTACGGATAGTGACCCCATCATTGCCAAAAATTTGCGGTTGAATAGCAATAACGGCAAAGAGCAGGAACAGAAGTAATACGATAACTCTCCAGCTGGTAAATATTTTTTTAAACGTTTCGTTCATTTTAATCGCTCTTTTCCTTCTAAATACCACCTTAACAACCCAACGTTTTGGATCCAGGTCATTACAATATCGGTCAATAAGCCGATGAATAAAATAAACATGATCTGTTTTATAACTTCACTTTGTACAAAGATCAAAGCAACCACTACTGCAGATATAGTGGTGCCGGTCATAGTTAACCCTGTTTTGATAGCACCATAGACGCGGTCCATCATCGAACCTTCTTTTCGTTTTAATACTCGAGCCGTAAGCAGCATGTCCGTATCTATTGAATAACCGATCAACATTAAAAATGCAGCAATACCTGCTGTACTTAATTTCATCCCGGTAAGATTAAAAATCGCTAAAGGAACTACAATATCTGAAAATGCACAGAAGATAACCATCAAGCTAGGGGCAGGAGAACGGAAATAAGCAAAAACAACCAGGCACATCAACAAAAAGGCGATGGCAATAGCCACCATAGTTTGTCTAAAAAAACTATCTCCCAATGATGCACCCATTACTTCCACACTATAATCTTCTTTGCTTAATCCTTCTTTTTTTATTACTGCATCCAGTAAAGCATTAATTTGTTCTTCCTCTTGGGCAGCAGAATCTATGGCAATGCTGGTGGTTTTACCGGCACTGGTAATGGTCCTGACACTGATATCACTGATTTCTGAATTAGAAAACTGATCTTTCAAAAAAGAGTCTAACTCAACAGTATTTATATCTGTTTTAATAATAGTTATGGTTGATCCGCCTTTAAGAGTGATCCCTTTATTGACAAAATCTCCCGTAAGTGCATATTGCAAACCGATTTGCACTAACGCCAGAACTAGAATTGTAAAAGTAATCAACATTAAAATTTTATATTTAGTTTCATAAATGTGTTTAACTTTATTCAGAAGATTATTTTTAAAATGAACCAGTTTATTTTTCATCTTGGCTTTAAGATTGAGAGATTATATATAAAGATTATGTAAATCTAAAGATGGCGAAAACTAATAAATTTTATAAATGCGGTTCATATTCTGATTATAATGGGAAAAATTGGTTTTTTAACAACCGAAAAGAAAAAAGAAACGGAAATAGAAACAGAGGCGGTGGTAGTTAATGTTGACAGAGATTTTAAAAGGATGATTTCTGAATTAGAATTGGAAGAAAATATGCAGTTAAAATTGGCTTCCTTAGAAAGAATTGTGCGTAAGGAACTCGCCAAAATTTACAAAAAAATAAAAAAATTAGAGAAAAAAACTATTCAGCGAAATAAACTAGAGGTACTAGTCGATAGTTATTCTGAAAATTTCCCACAAAAAAGCCTTGACGTTTTAAACAAAATTGAACAATTAAATGCCGAGATTCTTCCAGAAGCAGAGAGTATACGTAAAGAAATTTCTAAACATATGCTTGCGGAAGTGGCGGAGATGTATAAAGAGTTGAAATTATCTAATGAAGAAATTAAACATATCCGCTTCCTGGCTAATAATTTATCCATAATCTTATCTGTGCTAGCGCGCCCCGTATATGAATCTATGCGCGCAGAGCAAACAGAACAAATGAGAAGACGGATTCTAATGCACCATCCTAATTTAAAGTAAGGTGGCTTCTCGGCTGACTCCCCATAACATTTATAAATGTAGATTAATTCTATAAAAAGGTGATTAGGTGTGAAATTAATTGAATTAAAAGAGGTTAGTAAGAGGTTTGGCAATAATACCGTTTTAGAAGATGTCAATCTCTCCATCGAGGAAGGAGATATTGTTGGAATCATCGGCCAATCCGGAAGCGGTAAAACCACTTTATTAAATTTGATTACGGGCTTTCTTGAGCCTACCACCGGACAAGTTCTTCATTCGTTTAAAGTTACTCAGGAACCGGCGGATTTAAATAAAAATTTAGATAAAATTAAAGATTTTATTGGTTTTGCTCCTCAGCATAATTCTTTCTATCCTAAACTTACCGTTGCTGAAAATTTACTTCATTTTGGCCAGTTATATGGTCTTAAACGAGAAACGATTGTCAATAATCTTAAAGGCTTATTAAAAGCTACTGAACTGCATCCCCATTATAAAAAATTAGCTGAACAGCTTTCCGGAGGGATGCAAAAAAGATTGGATATCTCCTGTAGTTTAATCCATAAGCCCAAAGTTTTAGTGTTAGACGAACCGACGGCTGATCTTGACCCTAAACTGCAACGAGAAATCATGGAATTCTTGCAGGAAATTAACAAACAAGGAGTTACTTTAGTCATTGCTTCACACCACCTGCACCTGTTGGAAAAAGCTTGTAATAAAATCGTAATTGTTCATGAAGGAAAACTTACTACCAACGGCTTATTAGAAGATATCAGAAGACCCTATGTTAAAAAACATTTTACGATCAGTTTAGAGTTAGGAACGGATAAAGAACGGATTCTGTCTATGCTGGGAAATATTCCTGCAGACAGAATTATCGACCAGGGGAATAACATTTTTGTCCATCCTGCAAAAACAGACGTGGTTCAAACCATTGCCCGCTTATTGAAAATAATCGAAGAAGAAAATCTTTCCCATCGGGATTTGGATTTGCGCAAACCTTCCTTAAGTGATATCTTTGAATCGATTACTTTAAGGAAACCGTAAGGTGTAAAATTTACCAAATAAATTTACCAAATGCGTGCATAAGCTTGCAAATGTGACGTTTATAAAAAATGAAAAGATTGTGGTTGTTAACAAAAAAGAACTTAAAATTATTGATTAGATCAAAAAGTTCTGCGTTGATTATTTTTTTTGCTCCTCTGCTGATCATCCTAATTTTAGGACTATCTTACAACACTTCATCTAAATATGGATTAAACATTGGAGTATATTCTACTTCTTTCACGGAAGATGTTAATTCTTTTATCAGTTCTCTGCAGGAGAAAGAGTATAAAATTGTAAAATATGAAACTTCCCTGGAAGAGTGTGTGGAAGATATTAAATTAGGTTTCATTCATACCTGCGTTTCTATTCCGGAAAGTTTGCAGATTGAAGAAAACAAACCCAAAGAAATTGTATTTTATATCGACCCAAGCAAAATTAATTTGGTATGGGCCATCCAAGAAGATTTGGGGAATAAATTTAACCTTAAAGCCCAGGAACTTTCACAAGAACTGGCTCAAAATATCATCACTCGTTTAATTGAAACTAAAACCAAAGTAAGTGAAAGAAGTGCGGAATTAAATTCCGTAAAAGAAAAAAGCGTATCTGCCTCTACTTCGACGGAAACCTTAACTGAAAACCTAGGTAAAGTTGATTTGAGCATGCCTACTACTGCTTATGATACTGCTTTTGTTGCTGGTCTTAAAAATAATCTTTCTTCTGAAATAGAAAGCGGCCTTTCGGAAGTCACTGCTGCAATTAATGCCGTAGAATCGGCAAATATTAGTTCAGGAAAAACCCAAATAAAAACTGCTTTAAATAGCATTGATGAAAAACTGAATTTAGCGCTCACTTTAGTCCAAGGAAATGGAACCAACAGCTTGGAAGGAGTAGTAACCCTAATTGCATCTTTAGAGCAGGATTTGACCTCCACTAAAACAAAATTAACTTCTGCCTCGGAAGCTATCAGCAGCACCGCCACTAGTTTAAGCGCAACTACTGAAATGATTAAAGAGAGTATTGCTTCTTTGGAAAGTGTCCAACAAGGATTGGAAGAAATTAAAACTAATTTAGAATCACAAAAAGTTACTGATGCTAATGTTATTTCTGCTCCATTGATTACCAAAATAGAAAAAGTTAGCCCAGAAAAATCTTATCTTAATTATATGTTCCCAGTATTGTTAGTGTTAGTAATCATGTTCTCTTCCTTATTGTTGGGGACCACTTTGGTAATGATGGAAAAAAATAGTCCGGCTTTCTTCCGAAATTATTTTGTTCCCTTAAAAAAAGGCATGTTTGTGCTGTCCATTTATCTTACCAATCTTATCATTACTTTAGTCCAAATTATAGTTATTTTGGGCGTTTCTTTATTTTTCTTAAAAGAAAATGTTTTAATGATGTTTCCCATCGCGTTAATTTTACTGCTTTCTTCTTCGGTATTTACCTTCTTGGGGATGAGTTTAGGCTACTTATTTAAATCAGACGAGACGGGAGTTCTAGCGTCTATTTCTTTAGGCAGCTTCCTATTATTTATGTCCGGAGTGGTTCTTCCTTTAGAAAGTGTTTCTCCTCTGCTTAGAAAAATAACTTATTTCAATCCTTTTGTTATTTCAGAAAAAATTATCCACGAACTATTTTTGTTTGGTGCTTCATTTAAATTTATTTGGACCGATGTCGCCATTTTAATTGGTTATTCAATAGTTTTATTTTTAATCATTTTATTTATTGAACGAGTTATTCAGAAGCACCTTATCGAACATTTCATGACTAATCTTCATCAAAAGCACCGACAGAAAGATAAAATCAATAAAGGCCATGTCTAAACTACTTCTAGTTATTTCTGGAACTCCGGGAACGGGAAAAGCTGCCTTAGCCAAAGAGCTGGCTAAAAAATTAGGATTTCTACGTTTAGATTTACACGACTATTATCCAAAGATCGCTATTAAATATAATCGGGCTAAACAGTGTTATGATTTGAATTTGAAAAAGTTTGAAAAATTAGTCAGAGAGAAAAAGAAAGAAGCTATGGGGGGCTTAGTTATTGATTCTCATGTTGCTCATTTATTGCCCAAAAAAATAGTAGACTTATGCGTTATTTTAACTTGCTCTAACTTAAAGAAACTGGAAAATAAATTGCGGCAGCGGAAATATTCAAAAAAGAAAATCCGGGAGAACTTAGATGCAGAAATCTTTCAGGTCTGCTTAATGGAAGCTAACGAGCAGGGGCATAAAGTACTCGTGTTTGATGTTTGCAAGGACAAAAATATTGTGAAAAAAATAAAACGATTACTTAAACACTAAGCAGTCGGAAGATTGGAGTATTCCTAGGTACAATTCATCATGTAATTTTTTCCGTTCGTTATCCGAATAATTAGGTTCAAAAACAGCTTCCTGATAAGCAGTCTGCTGAATATTCCAATCAGACAGGAGTTTAATAACATTATTAAAAGACTGTTCATAATCGATTAACTTTTGTTTTAAATTTAAAGTCTCTGTAACGTTTATTTTTCCATCCGGAAGAAACTTATAGGCTTCGTGAGAGTGCACTACCCCGCTTGCTCCCTGATCGCGGTGAACTTCTAAAGACCAAGAGGTTTGGGGGTCGCGCTGGATGGGCCACGTCGGATGAACAGGACTAGTTAATTCCAGAGAAACTATGCTTCCTTGAGAATTTAGAGTATGTATTGCGCTTACTCCCGAGTAATGTGGCACTTCAGATATTAATTTAAAATTGTTGGTTGAATAATCCCAGGTGACAGCATTCCACATACTCAAATAAAAATTCTCGGGTAATGCCAGAGAAATTCCAAAGACTGAACTAGAACAAGATCCTTTCGGTTGATTAGCTTGTAAATCTAAACTCCCATCAGAATTATGGGGCAGAACTACATACAATCCCGCTTTGGTTCGGTGATATTTATAATGGCGTCTTTCTGTAGGCCTTTTTCTGAACTTATCCCAAAAAGATTTTTTAGGTTCTATTTCTGTTTGTAATCTTACTCCTTCGCTTAAAGGCTTTTCAAATTCCAGCAAATCTTCCAGTATAGTCATTATTTAATTTTATCACTATCTCATTTAAATTATTTATGTAACAACTTTTATAAATTAACAACCATATTTCTTAGTTATGGGCATAGCTGCTACTGAAAAACTGCACTTAAAAAAAGTAATCGCTGATTTAAAGGGCCATAAGGCTCCGCACACTGAGTTTGTTTCTGTGTACATTCCTGCCGGTTACGAGATGACTAAAATCATCCAGCATTTAAGTGAAGAGCAAGGCACTGCTTCTAACATCAAATCAGCATCTACTCGAAAAAATGTGCAAAGCGCCTTAGAAAAGATGATTCAACATCTAAGAGTTATTGAAAAAACTCCGCCCAATGGATTAGCTATCTTTTCGGGAAATGTAGCCGCTGGAGAAGGTAAGCAAGATTTACGAGTGTGGAGTTTTGAGCCACCGGTTCCTTTAAACATCCGTATGTATCGCTGTGATAAAATCTTTGTAACCGACATTCTAGAAGAAATGATTGTAGAGCATAATGCTTATGGCCTAGTAGTTTTAGATCGAAGAGATGCTAACCTGGCTCTGTTAAAAGGCAAAACGATCATCCCTTTACAAAAAACTCACTCAGAGGTTCCCGGGAAATTTAAAGCGGGAGGACAAAGCGCTGCCCGCTTCGCCCGCTTGCGAGAAGGCGCTTACAAAGAACACTTTAAAAAAATTGCTGAATATATGAAAAACCAATTTCTGCCTTTAGGTAATAATCTGAAAGGGATTATTATTGGAGGTCCAGGGACTACAGTAAATGATTTTTTAGGCCACGATTATATCACTGGAGATATAAAGAAGAAGATTTTAGGTACACGAGATCTTTCTTATACGGGAGATTTTGGTCTGCAGGAATTATTAGAAAAAGCAGATGATTTACTGGCAGAAGAAGAAATTTCTTTTGAAAAAAAAGCCGTACAGGATTTTTTTCAACATATGTTAGACACTCCTAAAAAAATAACTTATGGTGAAAAAGAAACTTTAAAAGCTTTAGAGATGAATGCAGTGGATACTTTGTTATTATCCGAAAATCTTCCGGAAGATAAAATTTTCTCTTTTGAAGAAAAAGCACAAGCCGGGGGCGCAAAAGTAAAAATTATTTCAGTTGAGACTCGCGAAGGGGCCCAATTAAAAGAAATGGGTGGCATTGTGGCTATCTTAAGATTTGAAATCGAGTAAACCTGTAAAAATGAATTTAATTCAAGAATCGTTTCAGCGCTTATTTCCTAATCAGGAATTTCTTTATCAACCGGCAATAGAATATAATCGCCGACTGTCTAATTTTAATGCTAATGTCCGGTTGCAAGGAAATAAACTTTCAGTTAACCTTAATCTACAATGGAAAGATATTGATGACGAAATCAAAATCGGATTAATCCAACATTTACTGTTAAAATTATTTAAGCGGGAGAAAAAAAATACCACCAACTTAGAATTATACACTAATTTTATCAAAAACATCCCTATTTTAACTGTAAAAAATAAAAGCGATCCGGTTTTAGAAGCCGCTTTTCATCGGGTAAACGAGCGATTTTTTTCTAACTCTTTAGATAAACCTAATTTACAATGGGGTCAAAAAGCTTGCCGTAAATTAGCTAGTTATAATTTTCATGACGACGGGGTTACCGTTTCCACTATTTTTACGGAAAGCCGTCCGGAAGTGTTGGATTATTTGATGTATCACGAATTATTACACAAATATCATAAGTTTAAGCAAAAAAATGGGCGCAGTTCTTTTCATACCAAAGAGTTCCGGCAAGCCGAAGCACTTTATCCCCATCAGCAAGAAATTGAAAAAGAAATAGAATTGATTATTAAACAGAATAAAAAGAAATTAAGTCCAAAAGCGAGGTTTTGGGATTATTTGCTGGGGTAAGCTACCTAGTTATAATGAAAGACATAAATGATACATATTAATATTATGTCTTTCAAATATTAGTTGAGGAAATTAATATGTACCACTAGTGTCCTCAACTATTACAACGATAAATTTAAAAACAACGTTAAATTTGGCTTGGTTATGGCTAATAAGAGATTTTTGTCTCATAATGCAATGGACAAAATCATGCATGAAGCTGGAGCATTACGAGTTTCCGATGAAGCAAAAGCAGCCTTAGCCGAAGTGCTGGAACAAAAAGCTTTAAATATCTCCACCATCGCCAAACGATTAGCTGAACATGCTGGAAGAAAAACGATTACTAAAAAAGATATCCAGCTAGCTGAAAAACAATGAGGAGTGTTTGACCATGTATGAAAAAAAATTAGTGAGCGTGGGAACTTTAAAGAAAGGAGATACAATTATTATCGACGATGCTCCTTGCAAAATTACGGACCTAGCTACTTCCCGTCCAGGAAAACACGGGCATGCTAAAGTTAATCTTACTGCTGTAGGTATCCTTGATGACAAGAAAAGGCAGACAGTTATGCCTGGTCATGATAAAGTTGAAGCACCAATTATTGACAAGAAAAATGCCCAAATATTATCCATCTCCGGAAATACGGCTAATGTAATGGATGTAGAAACTTATGAAACCTTTGATTTGATAATCCCTGAAGAACTTAAAAACGATGCTAAAGAAGGCAAAGAAGTTTTATATTGGATTATCATGGGAACCAAAGTGATGAAGCAGGTTAAAAGTTAAATAAGAATGATTACGGTGAAATTTAATGGCAACTAAATTTGAAGAAGCGACTAATCGAAATTTAAAAAATATTTTTGTCTGTAGGGCTTGCAAAGCTAAAATCCGGGCTCCTAGTTTAAAAGTCAGCCAGGGAAAAGTTAAATGCAGAAACTGCAGTTCTCTTAAGCTAAGGCCAAAAAGGAAGAAATAAAGTTTAAACTTTCTTAAGACATTTATTTCTTTTTTTTGACATCCTCCCCAGCCATAAATGGCGGGGATTCCCTACGAGGGAAGTAAAAA